>Ga0299915_10000010_pt1 | contig 175525 bp, 145 predicted proteins | sample RVTome_13_FD_200263 | JGI IMG/M metagenome (GOLD analysis project Ga0299915, IMG submission 200263) | Soil microbial communities from uranium-contaminated site in the Upper Colorado River Basin, Wyoming, United States - RVT92D227 (version 2) ...
AGCAGGCCAAGCAGGTCTGAGGATCTCTACAGGTTAGCCCCAAGACTATAGTTTCAATGCTCCCCATCGCCCAAAATGTCAATGGGAAGCAAAATCCGGCCCTCACTGAGAATATTTCAAAGGTCTCGTTCACGGGGCTTGAGTAGTTCGTAGACCCGTGCTTTAGCGCGGGGCGGTGGCGGGGCGGGGCTGCCGCCCTTCCATGCACACCTTGCACCCGCCATGCGCATCATGCCGCCTCTTGGTCTAAATATTTTGCCACCTTTGCTTAAAATGAGACTGTTGCACAACCTAATTATGAGGAATTCCCTGTCACTCCCGCGCAAGCGGGAGTCCAGAAATATCATTGATTTGGGTGGATGCCCGCTTTCGCGGGCATGACAGTCAGGAGACTTTTGCAGCAGTCTCAAAATGTCCTTTTGCGGTTCGGCACAAAATTGGCATGGAGCGGCCACGACAGATCGCTCTTTTCATAACACCGCCCGAGCCGCCAGGACTGCTGCGGCCGCCCGCCGATTGCGGAAGACCTGACGGGACGCCGGGTTGCCTGTTCGCGGTGGCGACGCGGCGCTGGCGCCGGGCGGAACCCCTATCGCCACGGTGGGTAACCACCAATTTCTTGAAAATCGCTGCTTGACAAGGCAGCGATTTTTTGTTATATTATCAGGATATGGTCGCCAATTGTTCTTCAGGAGATTGCTTCGGGGCTTGGCCCCTCGCAATGACAGTGAATCTGAAAGAGATTGCTTCGTCCGCCGCGGCGGATCGCAATGACAGTAATGCAAAGATCTTAAGAGATTGCTTCGGCCGCCTGAGGTCGTAATGACAGTGGCTATGGGGCGTTCCCCCTCGCAATGACAGTGAATCTGAAAGAGATTGCTTCGGGGCTTGGCCCCTCGCAATGACAGTGTCAGCTTGATTAGGCAAAAGTCATAAGTCGGCCTCGCAATGACAGTGGCTCCTTAGTTTTGTGATAATTTGATGAAGTATTGGCGCATTAGATCACAAATGAGCGCCAATTCGTTTCGTATGGCCTTAGTAGCAGAGAAGGGAAAAAGCACAGCGTGAACATCCTCGGCATTTCAGCTTACTATCACGACTCCGCCGCCTGCCTGGTGCGCGATGGAGACATCATCGCGGCGGCGCAGGAAGAGCGCTTCACCCGCAAGAAGCACGACCATCGCTTCCCCGGCAACGCCGTCGCTTACTGCCTGAAGGAGGGCCGCCTGAAGTCGGATCAGCTCGATTACGTGGCCTTCTATGATAAGCCCCTTATTAAGTTCGAGCGGCTGTTGGAGACCTATCTGCAATACGCCCCCAAAGGCTTCCCCAGTTTCCTGATGGCCATGCCGCTCTGGCTGAAGCAGAAGCTCTTCATGCGCGATACCATCAAAAAGGAGATGGGCTTCGAAGGCGAGGTGCTGTTCCCCGAGCATCACGAATCGCACGCCGCGTCGGCCTTTTTCCCCAGCCCGTTCCAGGAGGCGGCCGTCCTAACCATGGACGGAGTAGGGGAGTGGGCCACCTCTTCCATGGGCATTGGCAAAGGCAACCGCGTGGAACTCATCTCCGAGTTGCATTTCCCGCATTCTATCGGATTGCTCTATTCCGCATTCACTTATTACACCGGATTTAGGGTTAATTCCGGCGAATACAAGGTCATGGGGCTGGCTCCCTACGGCGAGCCGAAATACGTTCAAACTATCCTGGACGAGCTGGTGGATCTGAAGGAGGACGGCTCGTTCAAGATGAACATGAAGTATTTCAACTACTGCGCCGGCCTGACCATGACCAGCCATCATTTCCACAAGCTCTTCGGGCGAGGGCCTCGCCAGCCGGAAACGCTGGTGACGCAGATGGATATGGATATGGCTCGTTCGGTGCAGGTCGTGACCGAAGAGGTCATGATGCGCATGTCCAGGGAGCTTTACCGGCGCACCAAGCTGCCCTATCTGTGTCTGGCGGGCGGTGTGGCCTTGAACTGCGTCGGCAACGGCGTGTTGCTGCGAGGCGGGCCTTTTAAGGATATGTGGATCCAGCCGGCGGCGGGCGACGCGGGAGGAGCTCTGGGCGCGGCGCTGGTGGCCTGGTATCATTATTTAGATAAGCCTCGGCAGGCGAAAGTGAAGCTCGAAGAGGCCGGCAAAGCGTACAAGTTTGATGGCGTTCGGGATACCCAAAAGGCGTCTCTGCTGGGGCCGGAATTCACCGATCCTGAGATTGAAGCGTTCTTGACCAAACATAATCTTCCCGCCAAGAAGATCGGGAAGGAGCGCGTGCCTGAAGAGGTGGCGGCTTTGATCGAAGCGGGCAAGGTGATCGGCTGGTTTCAGGGGCGCATGGAATACGGCCCGCGCGCATTGGGAGCAAGATCCATCATCGGCGACGCCCGCAACCGCACCATGCAGTCGGTGATGAACCTGAAGATCAAATATCGCGAATCCTTCCGGCCGTTCGCCCCGACGGTTTTGGAGGAGCAGGCTCCGAAGATTTTCGAAATTGACCGCCCCAGCCCCTACATGCTCCTGGTGGCCAACGTGCGCGATGAACGCCGCATTCCGATGACGGCGGAGCAGGAGAAGCTCTTCGGCATTGATAAGTTGAACGTCATTCGTTCGGATATTCCCGCCATCACGCACGTGGATTATTCGGCGCGCCTGCAGACGGTCAACCGCGATGAGAATCCCATCTATTACGACATGATCCAGGCCTTCCACAAGCGCACCGGCTGTCCGGTGATCATCAATACTTCTTTCAACGTGCGCGGCGAGCCGATCGTCTGCTCGCCGCAGGACGCCTACACCTGCTTCATGCGCACCGAGATGGACTACCTAGTGATGGGATCGTTTCTCCTGGACAAGAAGGATCAGCCGCCGCTGAAGGATGACATTGACTGGAAGAAGGAATTTGAGTTAGATTAATGACAACAAAAATTACCCCCAAAGACATCCGCCTCTGGGCGCTGGTAATGACCGCGGCGCTGGCCGTGGTCGGCACCGTGCAGCTTCTGATCTGGCATCATCAGCGGGCGGCTGTCATCTTCTGGATTCTGGGCGGGATTTTCTTCGTCCCCGGATTGCTCTTTCCGTCGGTCCTGACGCCCATTTTCAAGCTCTGGTTAAAATTGGCTGCGGCGCTGGCCTGGTTCAATACCCGCTTGGTTCTCGGATTGACCTTCTTTTTGGTCTTCACGCCCATCGGACTCATCTTGAGGTTGTTTCGCAAAGATCTGATCAAGGAGCGCTTCGATCCGCAGGCCAAGAGCTATTGGATTGACCGTCCGTCGGCGCCTTTCGACCGCACCCGATACGAGAAACAATTTTAAATAATATAATCGAGGAGTACACCCAATGCCGGGCAAATCCGCTTGGTCTGAGATTTGGGAATTTCTGAAAGTGCGCAAAAAGTGGTGGCTGGGTCCCATCGTGGTGATGATGGTGTTGATCGGCTTCCTCCTGATTTTTGCGCAGACCTCCGCACTGGCGCCGTTCATTTACGCCATCTTCTAATCCTCCGCGGCGTCATTCTCTACCGCTGGGCCATCGCGACTCACCTTTCAACAACTGCTTTGCCGGAATTCAGGGCGGCCTGAAAGCCGCCCTGAATTGTGATCCGACGAGGGGATTCAGGCAGGAATTATTGTGTAATTTTTAACATAAAGACCTTGACTCAGCCCTCGAATCTTGTTAAAATTATCCCACTTTGACTGTCACCCTAAATCCACCCAGCAAATGGTAAATCACCTTGCCTAAGATCCCGCAGCAAATCAAGAGCCTTGCGGTTATTTTCATTCTGGTCATGGTTGCCTTTTTTGGGGCTCGTCTTCTCTTCACACCGGATACCTTCGGCAAATATGGCCACTACCGGGCGAAGGCCGTGGATGAAATCGCCGCCTTGGACGTCAATTATGCCGGATCCAAAGCTTGTGCGGAATGCCACGATGACATTGCCGCGCTGAAGGCCAACTCCAATCATCGCGGGCTGGCCTGCGAAGTCTGCCACGGCGCCTCGGCCAAACATGCCTCCGCGCCCGACGAGCAGGTTCCCAGCGCGCCGCGAGACCGGGCGCAATGCCCGCTCTGCCACGGCTACGATTCGGCGCGCCCGACGGGCTTTCCGCAGATCCAGACCGTGATGCACAATCCCGGCAAGCCCTGCATGACGTGCCACAATCCTCACAATCCGACCACTCCGCACGTGCCCGAGGACTGCAGCGCCTGCCACCGGGAGATCGCCATCCAGAAGACCATTTCGCCGCACGCCACGCTGGCCTGTACGATTTGCCACGAGGCGGCGCCAGAGCATCGGGTGAATCCACGCAGCGCTCTGCCGCAAAAACCGCGATCTCGCGACTTCTGCGGCCAATGCCATGCTCAAGGGGCGGACAGCCCGAGCGACATTCCCCGCATTGATTTGACCTCGCACGGCGAACGGTATCTTTGCTGGGATTGCCATTATCCGCATTTTCCGGAGGCTCAATGAAAGAGGACGAAAAAGTTGAGAATATCGCCCGACGAGAATTCCTTTTCTACTGCTCGGGAGCCTTACCTTTGGCGGGGATGCTCTTCACCCCCTTCGGGCGGAATCAACTGCTGCTGGCGCAGGATGAGGCCTCCGCCTACGATCCCACCCAACATAACTACGCTATGGGGGTGGACATTCACAAGTGCATCGGCTGCGGCCGCTGCGTGGAAGCCTGCAAGACCGAGAATCACGTGCCGCGCGAGCCGATCTTCTTCCGCACCTGGATTGAGCGCTACATCATCTCGCAGGATGGCGAGGCTCACGTGGAAAGTCCCAACGGCGGGATTGACGGTTTTACCGAATATACCGGCGATTTTGACGTCCTGCGATCTTTTTTCGTGCCCAAGTTGTGCAACCATTGCTCCCACGCGCCGTGCGTGCAGGTTTGCCCGGTGGGGGCGACCTTCACATCGCGGGACGGGGTGGTGCTGGTGGATGAAAATTACTGCGTCGGCTGCCGCTACTGCATTCAGGCCTGCCCCTACGGGGCTCGCTACTTGCACCCTGAGAAGAAGGTGGCGGACAAATGCACATTCTGCTATCACCGAATTACCCGGGGCCTGCAACCGGCCTGCGTGGAAGTCTGTCCGACTCAGGCGCGCATCTTCGGAGAAGTGGGGTTGCGCAGCAGTCCTCTGAGGAGATTTCTGCGCTTCAAAGACGTCGCCGTTCTCAAGGCGTCGCTGAACACGCGGCCGAAAGTCTATTACGCGGGATTGGACGGGGAGGTCAGTTAACCGATGTTGGATCTTGCCGCAAATCTTCCGGCCGGAATGCAGGATGTGACCGGCTTCATGTACCCCAACGAATTCGAGCTTCATTGGGGACTGCTGATCGTGGTTTATCCTTACCTGACGGGGCTGGTGGCCGGGGCTTTCATCCTGGCATCGCTGGAAAGGATCTTTCGGATTCGATCTCTGCAGCCGGTTTATCGCCTGTCGCTTCTGGCGGCGCTGGCCTTCCTCTTTGTGGCGCCCCTGCCGTTGCTGTCGCATCTGGGGCATCCCGAGCGCGCCCTGGAGATGTTTCTGACTCCGCACACCAAGTCGGCTATGGCGATGTTCGGATTCGTCTACGCCTGGTATTTGATGGTCATTTTGCTCTTAGAGATTTGGTTCGATTACCGCAGGAATATCGTCCTCTGGTCGCAGGAGCGGAAGGGTTTGAGCCGACTGATCTACAAGATCCTGACGCTGGGCGCCACCGACGTATCGGAAAAGGCCCTGGCCTTCGATGAGAAGGCGGGAAGATTTCTGACTATCATCGGTATTCCCTCGGCCTTCCTGCTGCACGGCTACGTCGGCTTCATCTTCGGATCCGTCAAGGCCAATCCTTGGTGGAGCAGCGTCTTGATGCCCATCGTGTTTCTCTTCTCCGCCATCGTTTCCGGCATCGGACTGGTCCTCATCCTCTACATGATCACGACCATGTTCCGCTGGAAGCAGATGAACACGGCCACATTGAATAAATTGGCGGAGCTGTTACTGTACGCCCTCATCGTGGACTTCTCCCTGGAACTGTTGGATTTCACGCAGCGGCTCTACGAGTCCGAGGAGTCCATTGACATTCTCGCTAAGATGATTTCCAACCGGTTGTTCATCAGCCTGATCATATCGCAGATCATCCTCGGCAGCATCGTTCCCATGCTGGCGTTAGTCTGGTCGCGCTTCGGCCGAGTCCCGGACGAATTGCGGCGCATGATTTACCTCATGGCGGCCATCCTCATTCAGGTGGGCATCTTCAGCACGCGCTGGAATGTGGTCGTCGGCGGGCAGTTGTTTTCCAAGAGTCTGCGCGGGCTGACCGTCTATAAACTCGAGTTGTTTGGCATGGAAGGCCTGTTGGTGTCCGCCTTGCTGATGATTCTGCCCTTGATTATCCTCTATATTTTGATCCGGCTTCTGCCTCCTTGGCCTGAACAAGAGGAGGCAGCGGCTCGGATTCACGCTTAGCCGCGGGCCGAAGACCGGAATTTCTTCTTAGCCCCATCAACAAAGCCGATTCCTCATTTGGGGTTGTGAATGGGAGAAATTTCTGGAATGAGGCGTATAAGATGGTCAGGAATGGGGGGGAGCCGACACCCAAGTTCGACTCTGCGCCCAACTGGTCAAAAAAGAGGATGATTTTATTTTGAGTAATCCGATGAACGAGAGAACCATCAATAGGCTAAGACGCTTGATCGCCGTGGGCATTCTGGCCGTCACCTTTGCTCTGTTGGGCGTGCTGTTTGCCTCCCGCATGGAATGGACAGGCAGCACGCAGGCCCAGGGCCCGATTGACGATGAGGCGCGCACCGCCCTGCAATCATCAGGGCTGTTGACCCCGGAAGGCGAAAGCCCCTTTGTGGCGGTGGCCGCCAAAGTGAGACCCGCAGTCGTGAATATCACGGCCAAGAAGAAACAGGGGCGTTCGCGCGGGGATGATTTTTTCAACTTCGGCCCTTTCCGGGATTTCTTCCCACACCCTGACATCCCCAGGGGGGTGACTTCCGGCGGATCGGGGATCATCGTTGATCGAGATGGCTATATTCTCACCAACAATCACGTGGTGGGGGGTGCCAGTGAGATCAAGGTGAAAGATGCTGAGGGTCATGAATATGACGCCAGCATTGTGGGATCGGATGATCAAACGGACGTCGCGCTGATCAAGATCGCGGATGCTAAATTCAGTTCCGAGCAGGTGGCCGAGCTGGGCAATTCTGATGATATTAAGATCGGCGACTGGGCGATCGCCATTGGCAATCCCTTCGGCCTGGACTGGACGGTAACGGTCGGCGTCATTTCGGCGAAAGGCCGCTCGAATCTCTACATCGCCGGCGGCGGGCCGACCTACCAGGACTTCATCCAGACGGATGCATCCATCAATTTCGGAAATTCCGGCGGGCCGCTGGTAAACATTCGCGGTCAGGTGATTGGCGTCAATACGGCCGTCAACACGCAGGGGCAGGGGATCGGTTTTGCCATCCCGGCCAACCTGGCGAAGCACATCGTGGAACAGTTGCGCTCTTCCGGGCAGGTGACACGAGGCTACCTCGGGTTGGTGCCGCGGGATCTGGACGACGCCACCCGCGAGGCCCTGAAGATTGAACGCGACGTGAAGGGCGTTTTCGTGGATCAGGTTGAAGACGGCACGCCTGCCGATAAGGGGGGCTTGAAGGCCGGCGACGTCATCACTCAAGTGAATGGATCCTCCGTGAGCGAAGCGACCCAGTTTCGCTTTATGATCGCCGAAGCCAAGCCGGGAGCCAACGTAACGCTAACCGTCTTGCGCGATGGCCGGACGCGCGACATGAAGTTTGAACTGGGGGATCGAAAAGAATTTGCCTCGACCAATCCGCAAAGCGCTGAGCCGGAAATGAGCTGGCTGGGTTTGCAGGTCTCCAGTCTGAGCTCACCCCAGGCCCGTCAATGGCAAATTGACGCGGCAGAAGGCGCGGTGGTTGTGGACATAGACTTTGACAGCCCGGCGGAAGGCAAACTGCAACCCGGCGACGTCATCATCGAGATCAACCGCCGACCCATCCGAAACCTCTCCGATTATCGCAAGATCGCCTCTGAGTTGGCCGATACAAAAGAGGCGATCCTTTTCCGAATTATCCGCGACGGACGTAAAACGTACGAAGCCGTTAAACCGTAATATCTAGGGCGGGCGGCCAGCCCGCCTTAGCCCGCAAGCAGGAGTTTGCCTTTTCAGCGGATTTCTTGCCGGTTGCCTATCGTGAAATTTAGCACGAAATCCGGCGGTAGAGGCAATTTCGCGGCCCAGATCTTCCATCGTTGAACGACGGTATCCCATGACCAAAATCTCCAAGAAAATCAACATTCGAGCCAATCAGTCGCTGGAAAAATATCTGCAGGAGATTGGCGAGGTTGAACTCTTGACCCCTGACGCGGAGATCGAACTGGCGAGACGTATCCGACAGAACGATCAAACCGCGCTGGAAAAGCTGACCAAAGCCAATCTGCGCTTCGTCGTCAGCGTGGCCAAGCAGTATCAGAATCAGGGCTTGTCGCTGGGGGACCTCATCAACGAGGGCAATCTCGGCTTGATCAAGGCGGCCAAGCGCTTTGACGAGACGCGGGGATTCAAGTTCATCAGCTACGCCGTCTGGTGGATCCGGCAGTCCATTCTGCAGGCGCTGGCGGAACAGTCGCGGGTGGTGCGGCTGCCGCTGAACCGGGTCGGAGCTCTGAACAAGATCGGCAAGGCTTTCAGCAATCTGGAACAGGAATTCGAGCGCGAACCCTCGCCCGAAGAGATCGCCGAAACGCTGGACATGACGACGTTCGAGGTTACGGATACGCTGAAGATGTCCGGACGGCACCTCTCTATGGATGCTCCCTTCAACCAGGGTGAGGACAACCGCCTGCTGGATATCATCCACAATGACCGCGCTCCGTCGCCGGATCACGTTCTCATGGAAGAATCGCTGCGCAAAGAAGTGGAGCGGTCGCTGCAGACGCTCTCCCGCCGCGAAGCCGAGGTCGTGCGACTCTATTTCGGCCTGAACCGCGAGCATCCGCTGACCTTGGAGGAGATCGGCGAAAAGTTTCATCTGACGCGCGAGCGGGTTCGGCAGATCAAGGAGAAGGCTATACGCCGATTGCGCCACGCCAGCCGCTCAAAATCGTTGCGCACGTATCTGGGATAAATTCTCATTCCAGCATATATAGGTTCGTTGCGGGCGATCCCATCCCGCTATGAATTAAGGGATTGTTGCCGGGCGTTGCCCCTCATCTTGATCGCGAAGCCGGTTTTTTAAAAATCTTGGCATGGAATCGGCATATGTCAGATTCTGCAACTTTTTCCTTGACAAGTCGGCAACTATTCTTTAACTTCTGCCCGAGCATTGTCGCACGGCGACGTTAGAAGATGAAACAGGACTAATTCGGAGGACCCGTGGGCAAGGTTTTTATAGACCGCCGCGAGGGCGAGCGGCGCATCGGAGAGCGCCGGGAACACTCGCCGGACTCGCTGAAGATGCAGCAGCGCCGCCTGGAAACAATGCCGGAACGCCGCATGGCAGTCGAGCGCCGTCAGCGCGAACGGCGCATGATGATTTAGTCTGTTTCGCTTAACCGCTCACCTGATCGTTACGCCACTTCCACCTCGACCTCCTGTTCGTAACGCACATGACCATCTTTGAAGATGTGCGAGAAAGAATCTAACCTTCCACTGAGCCTGATCAGAACTGCGGCGGCAGAGCTGCAGCAGAACAAGCATAATACGCAATCGAGAAATCCGGGGATGGCAGCGTTATGAAAGTCGGTGTAATCGGGACGCCCAATAAGGATACGGTCATCCTGCCCGACCGCCGCAAGGTTTCCACCTGGGGCGGCGTGGTTTACAATATCCTACCGTTGGCGCACTATCTGCGGGAGACCGGCACGGTTCTCCCCATATGTCCGGTCGGGGAAGAGGTCTTTGCCGATTTCGTCCAACTGATTAAGCACTACGAAAACGTCCTATTTGAAGGCCTCAAAAGCTTCACCAATCGCCACAATCGAGTAACGCTTAGGTGCTTGTCGCAGGATGAAAAAGAGGAGACGGCGGAACTGAATCTGCCCCCGCTGACCTTCGAACAGATCGAGGAACACCTGACGGACCTCGATTTTTTGTTGGTCAATTTCACCTCGGGGCGCGACTTGGCATTGGAGGATCTCAGACAGTTGCGTGATAAATTCTCCGGGCCGATCCTTTTGGACGTTCATAGCTTGACTTTGGGTGATCCGGACTCGAAAGGGCGCCGGCGGCTGCGCGTGTTGCGGGATTGGCGGGATTGGCTGGCAGGGATGGATTACGTGCAATTCACCTGGAAGGAAGCGGCCAGCCTGACGGGCCAGAACAAGACGACGGTTTCGGGTTTGGTGGAAGTTGCGGATTGGCTGCTTCAGAACCATGCCAAAGGGGTGATCGTGACGCGCGGCTCGCAGGGGGTGTACTACTTCCATTCGGATGAGCAGGGGATTTTGAAAGAGGAAATTCCCGCTTTTCCGATTGAGACGATGGTGGATACCACCGGCTGCGGCGACGTTTTTTCGGCGGCTTTCATATATCGCCTGCTGTGCGGCCATGAGGGGATCGAGGCGGTGCACTTTGCCAACCGCGCCGCGGCATTGAAAGCCACCTTCAGTGGAATCGGACCGTGGGTGGCTTAGACCGAATCGCCCGAAGTGGAGTGATTAAGTCAGTGAACGCAGATTTGCCATCGGCATAAAAATTCCCGCTCGAATTTCTCGAAGATAAACGAGAGGCTTCTTAGCGAATTTGATATCAGATTTTAAGGAAAAATTGGTCCTCATCACCGGAGCCTCGGCCGGCGTAGGCTGGCAGACGGCTCGGGACCTAGCCCGGCAGGGCGCGCGTCTTTTGCTGGCGGCGCGCCGCCAGGAACGGCTCGAGAAGTTGGCTCAGGAAATTCATTCCCTGGGCGGCCAAGCCGAGGCTTTCCCCTGCGACCTCTCCGATCCCTGGTCTCGCGATCGGCTCATCACTGATCTTCTGACCCGCAACTTCATCCCCGATATCCTCATCAACAACGCCGGTTACGGAAATTATCGGCCCTACATCAAAGAAACATCCGCTGAAGTCGCGCGGGTGATGGCGGTGAACTATCAAGCCGCTGCCGATCTCATGTCGGCGTTTCTTCCCGGGATGATCCGGCGGGGTTCAGGCGCCATCGTCAATGTCGCTTCAACCGCAGGCCGCGTGGCGGTGCCGAACATGGCGGCTTATTGCGCGTCCAAATTCGCCCTCTGCGCTTTGACCGAAGCCGTGGCTTATGAGCTGACTGGGTCGGGGATTAGCCTGCATCTGGTGACTCCCGGGCCGATTGACACGGAATTCTTCGACGCCGGCGTGTGGGAGGGGGCGCGTGCGAGGCGAAAGGCCAGCGCCTCGGATGTTTCGAAGGCGATTCAGCATACCATCCTTCATCAACGGATGATTTCAGCGGTACCAGCTTCGCGCGGGCTCTTGGTTTATCTGTTCAATCTTTCAGGACCTATCGGTCGTTGGGCGGTGCGCCGCCGAAGTGCACGGTAAAGTCCTTCATTTGGAGTCTGCCTATGCCTGGCAAAAAAACACTCGGGGATCGCAAAGTCGAGGCAAAATCCATTTTGCCTTCCGGGGCGCCCCTTATCGAGGAGAACCACGTCGGGGCGGAGCTGCGGATATTTCGGCAGAGCTATCTCGATTCTTCCGATGCCATCATGATCACGAACGCTCAGGGCGTCATTCTGGACGTCAATCCGGCTTTCGAAGGGCTCTACGGATTTTCATGCGCCGAAGTTGTTGGACACACGCCGCGCATTCTGCGTCACGATTCCGTCGGCCCCGAAGTTTTCAACGAAATGTGGGATGTCGTGAGTGATCCGGAACGAGGCTACTGGCGCGGCGAAATCGTAAACCGCCGCCAGGACGGTTCGCCGATTCCGATTCTGCTATCCGTCACTCCCATCCGGGACAGTTGCGGGCGAACCACGCATTTCATGGCTCTGGCCATTGACATTTCGGAAAAGCGTAAATTGGAGGCCAAGGTGCAGCAACTGCGCCGGGAGTACGGCGCCTTCTTGCGTCACGAAATGCGCAACCGCCTGGCCGCCGTGACCGGATATCTGGAGCTGGCTGCCAATCACGCCGGGCCGGTGCCGGAGCGGATGGGAAAATATCAGCAGTCCGCTCAGGACGCCTTGATGTCCACCGTGAGAATCCTTGATGCGCTGCGCGAATTGGAATATTACGAATTGGGCCAGGTTGAGTTGGAGAAACAAGAGGTAAGTCTGCGCGATTTGGTGTCCGGCTCCTGCGCGCACCTTCAACCGCTCGCCGAGCAAAATGGGATCTCCCTCGAGGTGCAATTTGATACGGAACTGGATTGGGTGGCGCTGGATGCGCCCAAAATGGAATCGGTCTTTTGCAACTTGATCAAGAACGCTGTCGAGCATCTCATCGGTATTTCCGGCGAGGTGGTCAAGGTGCGCATTTACAAGGAGCGGAACCGGCCCTGCGTCGCAGTGCACAACCGCGGCGAGGCGATTCCGCCGGATCGTCTGGCCACCTTCTTCGAACGTTTTAACACTACCAAGAAGAACAGGGGAGGAACCGGCCTGGGGACAACGTATGTCGAATTAATTACCCGGGCTCATGGAGGGGACGTTCGCGTGGCGTCGAACATGAAAGACGGCACAACGGTTACGGTTCTCCTGCCGCCCGATGCCGTCGTTAAATCACTCCGGCGCGAAGCGGTGCCGTCCTGACCAGAAGGAGAGACGATGAGGAATCTGCCGTGGGGATTTTGGAGTCTGCTGCTTTTTTTCGTGGTCGCCTTTGGGGGCTGCGCGGGTACGCGCAAGGATGATCCGGCGGTCATCATGCGTTCTCAGCGGGTGCAGGCTACGATGGTGGAAATTGCCGGAGCGCTCGAGCAATATCGAACGGATCACGAATTCTATCCGGAAGGGCTGGCGACCTTGCGGGATGGCCGGTATCTCTCGATCATGCCGGATCTGGAGCGGGATTGGGCGTTCAGCTTTCAAGTGGACGGCGGAAAGATCATGATGATTGAGGCGGCCAGCCAGCCGGCTATGGCGGATGGCCCAGGATATAAGATCAGCTTCCGAGTGCCGGACAATCATTGGGAGGGCTATGGCATCACCGTCGGGCCGAAATAACCCATTGGGGAGAATGAAAAAGTGAGGGGCACGGATGGCCGTGCCCCTTTTTATTTTGCCAATTGCAAGCTGAAGCTATTCCATCAATCCGCGATAGCGATCCAAATGATTCATCTTGCTGACAATGGATTTAATGGGGCCGTCTGCGCGGCCTTCAGTGAATTGACGCACCACTTCGTCCTGGGTGTTCTTTATTTGATCCGGGGTGCCGTCGAATATGATGACGCCGCGGTGCAGCATGACAATGCGGTCGGCTACCTTGTAGGCGGAAACCATGTCGTGCGTCACCACGATGGTCGTCACTGAAAGACGGTCGTTGAGATTCTTAATAAGCTCATTGATCACGTCCGCGTTGATCGGATCCAGGCCGGTCGTGGGCTCATCGTAGAGGACGTATTGCGGGTTCATGGCGATGGCCCGCGCCAAACCGACGCGCTTCTTCATGCCTCCGGAAAGCTCGGCTGGTTTCAGATCTTCGACGCCGGGCATATCCACCATCGCCAGCCGCTCCGCCGCAATTTTGATCATTTCCTCCTCGGACAGGTCGGTGTTTTCACGCAGTCCCAGGGAGACGTTTTCGTAAACCGTCATCGAGTCGAAGAGGGCGGCGCCCTGAAAAAGCACGCCGAATTTGCGGCGAGTGCGATAGAGATCGGCCGGCGCCATGGTGGTGATGTCTTCGCCGTCAATCAGGATGCTGCCGGCGTCGGGGGTGAGCAGGCCGATGATGAGTTTCAGCAGCACACTTTTGCCGCAGCCCGAGCGGCCGATGATGACGACCGATTCGCCGGTCTGAATGATCAGATCCAGCCCGCGCAGCACCGGCTTGTCGCCGAAGGATTTTTGCAATCCGCGGATTTCGATCACGAGGCGTCCGTCAGAAAAAGATTGTGGCCAGGATGTAGTCGAAGACCAGGATTAATATGGCCGACAGCACAAACGAGCGGATGGTAGATCGCCCCACGCCTTCGGCGCCGCCTTCGGTCTTAAAGCCGATATGGCAGCCGATCAACGCCGTTATGGCTCCGAACACCAGCGACTTAAAAAGCCCGGCGCCGATATCGTAGACGCGGAACCATTTGGGAATTTCGCTGAAAAACAGGCCGGCGGGGATATCCAACAGCATGTTGGAGACCAGGAAAGCCCCGATCACGGCGATGAAGTCCGCAAAGATGACCAGGATGGGCATCATCAAGGTGCAGGCGAAGAAGCGCGGCGCGGCCAGGTAGCGGACGGAGTTGATGGCCAGGGATTCCAGAGCGTCAATCTGCTCGGTGACCTTCATGGTGCCCAATTCGGCGGCGATGGAGGCTCCCACCCGGCCGGCGAGAATGAGCGCCGTGAGTACCGGGCCCAGTTCGATGACCACGGCTTTGAAGGTCGCCAAGCCCAGGAAGCGGATGGGGACGTAGCCGGAAATCTGATAGTTGGTCTGCCAGGCCGAGACGGCTCCGGTGAAAGCGCCGACCATCAGGACGATGGGGAGGGAGTTGTAGCCGATGACGATGGCTTGTTCGAAAAAGAGGGCGCGGTCGGCTTTCAGCCGCTTGAAACAGCGCAGGATGTGCCACAGCAGCACGAAAATGGCGCCGGTCTCTTCGAAGAATTGGATGGTGGTGCGGCCTAATCTCGCGATGGCCTGCTGCATGCGAACGGGGATGCCTAAGGGAAAGTGTTCAATCGTATTCCTCAACCTCCATGCGCCAAGATGAGAGGAGAAGAAGATTTTCTTAGAATTCTGCGCCCAGCGAGAAATAGTATCGCGGCTTATCGGTGTGATTCCAGTACGTTCTCCAGGCGACGTCCCAGCGCAGCAGGAAGATGCCCAGATTCAGGCGCGCGCCCAGACCGTAGCCCATCATCAAATCCTGCAGCGTTACGTTACCCTCGGGCGTCTCAGTGACGCCGCGGAAGAGATCTTTTTCCCAGGCGCCTCCCGTATCCATGAAGAGGGCTCCTCGGATATTGCGGAGGTGCATGGGCAGCGGCCAGCCGAGCACGAGATGCTTGATCATAGGATAGCGAAACTCGGTGTTGACGAGAGCGAACCGCGTTCCCTGAGCGGCGTAGTAATCGCCTCCGCGAAACGGAGTGATGAAGCTGGAGAAGTAGATGTCCTCGATGGAGCCTTCGATCTGGCCATGGTAGCGGCGGTTGATCCAGTTGCTTTCGCCGCCCACGAAGAAATTCACCGGATCGCGTCCTTCGGAAAAGCCTGCCGTGCCGCGCAAGGCGATGGTATAGCCTTCGGCGATCTTAAAATAGCGGCGCGCATCCAGCATGACCGTCTGAAAATCCAATCCCCAGCCCGCCGATCCGGGCAGGCTGAGGTAATCTTCCAGATCCGGACTGGCAGAGACGGACAGCCGCGCTCTCATACCGTTGATCGGGCCGGTGGAACCCCAGAGAATCGTGTCATGCACGTATGCCAAACCGGGCATCAAGAGGCGCCGCTTCTGATCGTAATGATAGCGGTCGGTGATAGGGTCATAGGTTTCGCGGTCAATGCCCACGAAATCCAGGCTGCCCTCCAGGCGTGAAAACCGCGAGAAGGGGTATTCCGCGTAGAGTGTCAAGCCGTAATTGCGGTCGCGGAAATAATCGTAAGTGTCATTTACATCATCGCGAATGTAGAAGAAGTAAACATTATGATGAAGGCCGATGCCGTAATCCAGGCGCTTAGGTAGGCGCAGATAGACGAATTGTGCATTGGTGTTTTCGAGGTCGGAATAGATGTCCAGACCGACGAAAATCTGGTGGTCACCCAGCATGTCGCTGAAGAGCACCAGGCCCATAGCCTGCAGGCCGAAAAAGGTGGAATAGGCTGCCGTGGCGTAGACGATGTCGGGGGAAAAGCTCACCTTATACTTGTTGCTCTTGTACTGACCGCCATCGGTCAGATATTCTGTCGAATCGAGGAAGACCTTCTCGGTTTCGTATTCGGCGCGGTAGCGGTTGTCGAAGATCATGCGGCCGGCGATGGGTTTCTCGGGTGTCTCTTGCAGCCCTAAAAGATCCTGCTGGGGTGGAGCAGAGTGGGTAAAAGCTGAAGAGTCAGTGGAAGCAGTTCTCAGCGCCGCTTCCATCGGAGAGCGCTGCAGCGCGGGATCGAAGGGATCGCGCAGGTAGAAAATGTCGTACCCGGCATCGAAAAAGCTGGAAAACGCCAGGCCGCCGCCGGCCGACCAGGTGGGTTGAAAGCAGCCCGTCAGGATATTCGTAATGGCATAGGGTTCGTCCGAATCCAGCGCCTGCAAATAGACGTTATAAACGCCGTCCCGGTCGCTGACATAGGAAAGAACGTTTTCTCGGGGAGTCCACTCTGGAGTGCGCTCATTATAGCGCGTGGAGGTCAGCCGGCGCAGGCCGCCTCCCTGCGGCGAAGCCATCCCTTCGGATAATTCGGCGATATAAACGTCCGTCTGGTGGTAATCAAATGAAGCCATGCGAAATGTAGAATTCGCGGGCGGAAGCTGGAGATAATCTCCGCGATCGCTGGTGAAGGCAATGTAACGGCCGTCCGGCGACCAGGAGGGGTCGAGATCGCTGAAGATGTCGTCGGTGATCATCTCCAGAATGCCGCTTTCGAGATTCACGGCATAGATGTCAGAATGCCCATCCTTCAGACCGACGAAGGCGATGCGCCGGCCATTGGGCGAATAGGAGGGCGAGAAGATTCCATCCAAATCGAAGCGCAGCGTGCGGATAACGGCCGCTTCATCCACGTCAAGAATGTGCAGGGCGTCGGATTTTCCCGCTTTGGCGGCGAACACCAGGTGCTTGCCATCCGGCGACCAGGAGAGGCCGGGCCGCAGCCAGTGCAGCTCTTCGAATTTGGCGCTGGTCTGGCCGGATAAGAGCTTTTTTGTGATTTTGCCGTCCACGACGGACATCAAATAAATATCGAAGTAGTCACTGCGATCCGAGAGAAAGGCGACCAGATTGCCCTGAGGCGACAGAGCGGGCGAGCTATTGACGAAATTCCCCTTTTTGCGGTGATCGGTCAACCGTTTGGCCAGGTCTTCCGGGTCTTGCAAATCCGCCACCGACGGCCAGTAGTTTTTCTTCAGCCACTGATGCCAGCGCTTGGTGAGCTCTTCGAAGTCGAGTCCCAACGCCAGTTTGAAGCCGCGTTCAACGTCGCGAGCCGTTTTGATCTTGGAGAGCAGCTCGGCAATTTTTTCTTCGCCATAGCGCTCGGAAATATAATAGAGCAGGGACTGCCCGCCCTTATAGGCCATAAAGCCGTAGAGCTGATCTATTTCGGGCACATAATCGTTGATCGTCGCGTCGCGCATGAACAGATCAGAGTCGGTGTCCCAGCCGTGGCGGGATTCGAATTCGGCCAGCCCCTCCGCGAACCAATCCGGCATGGGCATGCGCGAGATCGAGGCGATGATGGAGCCCAATCCGCCGCCGTAGATCATCTCCAACATGGTGGCATGGGTCAGCTCGTGGTGAGTGACGTGCCGGAGCTGCTCATAAGAGCCTTCGTAAGGGATGACGATTCGGTTCTTGAAGAATTCCGTGAATCCTCCGACGCCTTCTTCCGGCGTCGAGAAGGTTACATTGGTGCCCTGGAAGTCATTGTGGGATTTGTAGGCGATGATGGTGACGCGGTCGCGCAGAGTGTATTGGAAGGATCGGGATATTTCGACATAGGCCTCTTCGGCCGCGTCGGCGACGAATTCGGCGATGGTGTAGCCGTCCTGATAGAAGAAAACGTCGAAATGCTCGCTCTGCAGGTAGCTCCAGTCCTGCGAGAAATACTGCACCTTGTTCTTGCCGAAACCCTGGGCCAGAGCAGCGCTCGAGGCGATAATGATCGTCAGCGCGATGAAGAACGTGTGTTGGATGAGTCGCATCGAAGGATTATTTGGTCCGTTTAGGCGTAGGCGTGCTGCCCGCCGAAGAAGTAGTTCCCGAAGAATGAGAGCAGCACCATGATAAATCCGAAAACGGCGAGGATGGCTGCCCGGGAACCCTTCCACTGCCGCTGGTAGCGCGCATGCAGGAAGCCGGAATAGAAGAGCCAGATGATGAGCGAGCCCACTTCCTTGGGATCCCAGCTCCAGAACTGCCCCCAGGCCTGTTCCGCCCAGATGGCTCCGGCGAAAAGCGCTCCGACCGTGTAGAGCGGGTATCCGAGAGTGATGGCCTTGTAATTGATCTCATCCAGCACGTCGAGATTAATTTCGAGCTTCTGAAAGAAGGTGCCGCCAAGGATGTAGAGCAGATAGTAGCAGAGCAGGAAAACCGGCGTCAACAAGACTGTAATCACGCCGAATAGTTCGAAGATGCGCAGCGGGCTGCGTTCCGTCAGGTTAAAGAGATTGCCGGTATTCCCGATCCCCGCCAGCAATCCCGCCAGCAGCAATGAAAGCATGGTGATGGCAAAGAGGTTCGATCCGAAGTTCGAGCCGTCTCTTCTCTTAATGGTCCTATTATAGATGATGGTGAGCAGGATGGCGCCCAGCGGCAGCGCCATGCCCAGCGAGATCATCAACGGGCCCAGGGTTTCGGACGGTTGTGAGCCGAGATTAAAGACCATTCTGGAATGGGTGTGAATCCCGAAGATCTGCAACAGCAGGTGAAAGACGAAGGGGAACAGCGTGAAGCAGGCCAGCCAGAGATAAACGGCCTGGTTTGCCACTGAGCCTTTGGGCTGTCGCACATGGCTCTTCATCAGAAAAATGAAACTCACCGCGCAGGCCACGACGAAGGTTCCCGATCCCAAAGCCGCCAGAGTGACGTGAATGGTGATCCAATAGCTCTGCAAAGCCGGCACTAACTGCTGGCTGACGTCTTTGGGCAGCAGAGAGGCTGTAACCATCAGCATGAACACCAGCGGGCTGATGAAGCTGCCCACAAGGGGGCGCTTATAGCGCCAAATCAGGATCAGCAGCGAGAGCACCGCCATCCAGCTCATCAGCGACATGTATTCGTACATATTGGAGAGCGGGACGTGATCCGAGGTGACCCAGCGGGCAATGATGGCGATGGTCTGGGGGATCAGCCCCATTCCCATCACGGTCGTGGCGATGTTGGCCATCTTCTTCGTGCGAAAGGGGATGTAGAGGCTGAAGAAGATGAAGCCGGCGAAGTAGAGCCAGAAGGCGATGTAGAAGAAGGTGACGTCCAGAGTGTGCATAGGGATTCCGGTGGTGGTTTTGGCTTCAAAATAGGCGGCGCAGGGCCGCCTGGTTTCTGTTATATCCCCTTTGTCTTTGAACGGACGCGGGCAAAAGCAGTTCCGCTATTCCCCGATGATCTTGATGATGACCCGCTTGCGGCGCTGGCCGTCGAATTCGGCGTAATAGACCTGCTGCCAGGGGCCCAGATCCAACTTCCCCTTGGTGATCGGTAGGATAACCTGATCGCCCACTAACAGCTTCTTCAGGTGAGCGTCGCCGTTGGTTTCGCCGGTGCGGTGGTGGCGGTAATCCTTCTTGAACGGCGCGACCTTCTCCACCCATTCGTCAATGTCCGCCAGCAGGCCGTCTTCGGCGTCGTTCACCCAGACTCCGGCGGTGATGTGCATGGCCGACACCAGCGCCATCCCCTCCTGCACGCCGCTCTTGGCCACCGCCTCCTCCACGCGATCCGTGACGTTCAGATATTGCCGCTTCTGCGGGGTATTGAAAGTCAGATATTCGGTGTGGGATTTCATGGCTTCGATTTTGTGAATGTTAGACCCTTAAGATGCTCCCAGAGCGGCCGTCCTTTGTCACTCCCGCGAAAGCGGGAGTCCATATAATTCTGAGTTTTAAGGGGATTCCCGCTTGCGCGGGAATGACACCATGAGGACTCTTGCAATAGTCGCAAAATGACCCAATATGATACGCAGCGAAGTGCCTAAATGCAATTGAATTTGTGCAATTTCGTGCGAGAAAATATAGCGTACCTTGCGCTCTCGCCCCGCCATTCCGCCAGCAGGCGGATCCCTTCGGGAAAATGACGGGCGGGGTGGCCCGGCCTTTTAAGGCCGGGTTTATTCTAAATTGCGCGTGTTTATAATAAACCAGGCCAGCCCCGCAAGGGGCCACTTCGTGGCAAGCTGGCCTGGCCACCCTCCGTTTTTGAATCAAAGATAACATTTCTCTTGCCTCCGGCGCATATTATTTGTAAATTTAATCACATTCACGGAAAAACCTTCTGGAATGCTCGATGGAACGGGCTGGCCAGAGGCCCCGTCTGTTGATTCTGTGTACACCAGCTTGACCGCCTCAAGACTCGCCCCCTGACCTCCCGCGTCCTATCGGAATATGTCATAATTTGGAGTGCGGAAGCTTGCTTCCGCTTTGAATAGCGGCGGCGAGCCGCCGCACTCCGAAAGCAAATCTACGAATAGAATATTTCGGAGGTATTCCATGTTACGCCAATTCTCTCTTCTCCTGCAGTCCGTCGTCCTGTTGGCTGGGGCGGCCCACGCCGACGAAGGCGATTCCCTCTGGTCGCATACCTATGGCGGCATTGATGGTGAAGCAGCGCATTCTATAATCCCTTCCGGTGACGGCGGCTACCTGCTGGCAGGATGGACGGCATCATTCGGCGCGGGCCCGTCTGACATGTGGCTGGTAAAAGTAGATGCGCAGGGCGATTCCCTCTGGTCGCGCACCTATGGGGGAAGCGGCAATGAGGATGTTGGCGCGATCATCCCTTCAGGTGATGGTGGCTTCCTGCTGGCAGGCGGGACTAATTCATTCGGAGCAGGCCAGGCTGATATGTGGCTGCTGAAAGTTAATGCTCAGGGTGATTCCCTCTGGTCACATACCTATGGTGGGTCTCAGAACGATTGGGCTTATGCTATTATTCCTTCCGGTGATGGCGGCTTTTTGCTGCTTGGCGAGACCTATTCATTCAGCGTCGGTGATGGCGGCGTATGGCTCATGAAAGTGGATGCCCAGGGGAACTTCCTTTGGCATCAATTCTATGGCGGCACTGAATGGGATGCCGCCTATTCGATCATTCATTCCAACGACGGCGGCTTCCTACTGGCCGGGGAAACCTATTCATTCGGCGCCGTCAACCGAGATATGTGGCTGCTAAAAGTGAGCGCAAGCGGAGATTCACTCTGGTCGCGCATTTATGGGGGAAACGATTGGGATGCGGCATATTCCATCATTTCGTCCGGCGATGGCGGCTTCCTGTTGGCCGGGGACACTTGGTCTTTCGGTGTGGCCGGTCAAAATATGTGGCTGGTCAAGGTGAACGCCGACGGCGATTCGCTTTGGTCTCACACCTATGGTGGAGGCTCTGAATATGCTAACTGTATTATCTCTTCAGGCGATAATGGCTACTTGTTGGTGGGCTCGACCGACTCCTTCGGAGCGGGGAGTCAAGATATGTGGCTGGTGAAGGTGAATTCGCAAGGTGACTCCCTCTGGTCACGCTCGTTTGGTGCTTGGACCACTGAGGCAGGCTTCTCCGCCATCGTCTCAGAAGAGGGAAACTACCTGTTGGTGGGATACTATGGAGGCTCCACCCCGTGGGGACCTGACATGTGGCTGGTCTGCGTGGAAGGTAGCGGCCAACCGGTAGAGCCAGGCATCCCTCAGCTCCAGCCACAATCTTTCGAGCTTCATGAGCCACATCCCAATCCCTTCAATCCCACCACAGTTGTGAGGTTCGAATTGCGAGTTACGAGCCGCGTCAGCCTATGGGTTTATGATACTGCCGGCCGGCTGGTGGAGACATTGGTAGACGGCTGGAGAGAGGCGGGCGCTCATCAGATTACATTTGATGGCTCGGGATTGCCGTCGGGCATTTACTTCGCCAAGCTAACGGCGGGGGATTACGGTCAGGTGCAGAAGATGGTGCTCATGAAGTAAGAAGTGAGAACTAAGAAGTAAGAACTTAAGGCGGCCATTGGCCGCCTTTTTGTTTTCGTCCGCCGCGGCGGACTGAAGGAATGTAGCCCAGGAATTCATTCCTGGGCAATATCGGCGCGACCGAAATCCCACCGCAGAGCGGTGGGGCACCTATTCTACGCCGCCTTCATCTGATCCAAAAATCCGTACATCAACTTCCCCAGCGTGCGATCCACGTGCGGGATATTCTTCCAGTATTGCAGGCGGTTCATGGCGTCGGCGCGGTCGGAGAACATTTTCAGGGAGGCGAAGGGGGTGCGTTTCTTGAACGCGGCTTCGGCTAAGGCGAAGGCTTCCATGTCCACCGCGCAGACGCGAAATTTCTCGGCCAAGCGAGCGCGCTGGGTGGATTTACTCACCGGCTCCGGCGAGGTCAAAAGGCGTCCGCGATGGAAGGGGCGCGAAGAAGCCGCCAGAAACTCTGCGATGGCCTCGGTCACGCCGGCGTCGGTCTTGAGGACGCGGCCGCTCACCGCATCCACTACTTCATTCGCCAGGAAGGCGTCGCCGACCTGGTATGAGCCGTTGATCATACCGGCGGAACCGAAGTTGATGGCGCAGTCTATCTTATAGCCGTCCAAAAGGGCTAAGAGGGCATCATACGCTTTCTTCGGGCCGATGCCGGTTTCCAATAAGATAACCTGATTGCCTGAATGATCCCATAGGTAGTGCTGCCACTGCTTCAGCGGCTGCTTCTGCACCTTGCCCATGTAGCGGCGGAAGGTGGTGAATTCCATGGCATGCGAGGCGGCAATCGCGATGTTCATGCTTTCTCCAACAGATGAGCCGAGGGCTCCTGGATAATCGGGCGCTTGGATAAAACTACAGGTCGAGGAGGTGAAATTCGGTACTGCCGATGCCGCAATGTTGCGTAACCTGGAAGTAGGCTTCGGGATCTATCTTGGGATAGATCGGTTGCACTTTGGGACCGCCGGGATTCATTCCGTTCGAGCCATCCAACTTTGATCCCGGGTAGCCCGGCGCGGCCAGAATCAAATCGTAGCTGGCCTTGTCAACCGCCACCGGATCATCGCTGCCCAGGATGCCCAGATCAGGCACAACCGGCAGATCGCTCCGTTCGAAACAATCGCAATCGGGCGTGATGTCCAGCAGCAGATTGATGGCGTAGAATTTACCTTTGAATCCTGCGAGGACAGCCCTGGCTCCGTCGCAGGTGGCTTCGTATTGAGCCAGGTGTCGCGGATTGGTGCCGCGAGCATCGTGCATGGCCAGCTTGGTATCTATATCCACGCAGCCCATGCCGACGTTCTTCAGCGCCGCGCCTATGGGATATTGCAGATGCAGCGTCACATGCGCCAGCGAGATCAGGGCATCCGCTTCGTAGATTTCGGATGAAATGCCCACCTCCGTCAGGCGCATCGGTTCGGGGACGGGGATTTTCACCGAGCGATCCGACAGGCCGCCGGATATGATGATCGGACAACCCAGGACCTCCGATGTGAAGCCGTTGCGCCGAGCGACGTCATAGTATTCATAAGCCTGATGGCGCAAAGATTTATACAATACCGCCGTATCAGTAACGAAGGGACGCGCCCCCAGGGATTTCAGTCTGTCCACCAGCAGCACCGGGAAGATAGGGCGGAGGTAGCGGGCATTGCCGGGTTCGCCGAAATGCATCTTTACGGCGACTTGATCGCCCGGTCGAACAAAACGGCCAAGATCGGCCTTCTCCAGGAGCCTTTCATACTTCTGGCTTAAGCCTGCCGAACGATCTGCCGCGGCGTTGGCGCGTATCACTTGCGAAGCCATCGGGATCTCAAATGCTGCGTAACCCCAAAATTTTCAAGATTTTTTTGATTTCAATCCGTGAAAGCGCTATATTCTATATTATAATATGGAGAGCTGGAAGGCTCTTTTCGAATAAATGGAGCAACTGAAGCGGCTGAAGACAGCCCTTGAGGGATTTCCGGATGAAAGTCCTGCTGATTAAACCCTACGCTGATTCACACTATCTGGTACCGCCGCTGGGCTTGGGATACTTGGTCACCGCTCTGCGACAGGCCGGCCATCAGGCCAAAATGCTGCACTGTGTGAAGGAAAACATCACTTTTAAGGCGCTCGAGCAGACGGTCAAGGCAGAGAATCCGGACGTGGTCGGCTTCCAGGTTGTCTCTTGTGATCTGGAAAGCACGAGAAAGAGCGTGGAACTCGTGCGGCGCGCGCTGCCCCGGTCGCTGATTCTGGCCGGCGGCGCTCATCCATCCGGAAATCCGGAAGATACCATGACCTTCCTGCCGCAGGTGGATTTTGCCTTTCGAGGCGAGGCTGAGCGCAGCTTGGTCAGTTTCTTAGAAGATTATGAGCAGGGCGGAAAGCACCATCAGAATATCCCCGGCTTGATCTGGCGGGAAAATGGCGCTGTCAAGTCCACTCCGCCCGTTTTCATAGACGATCTGGATTCCCTGGGCTTCTGCGCCTGGGATCAGATTCAGCCGCAGACCTACCCCCAAGCTCCGCATGGGGCCTTCTTCGATCGCTTTCCCATCTCGCCGATCATCACGACTCGTGGCTGCCCTTATGCATGCACTTTTTGTGCAGCGCAGACAATCGCCGGCCGGAAGATCCGCGCTCACTCCGTCGGCCACGTCCTTAAGGAGATTGAACTGCTTTATCAGGACTACGGCATCCGCGAGATTCACATCATTGACGATACCTTCACCCAGAAAGCCAAGCGCGTGAAGGAGTTCGCCGACGGCATGGAGGAATTGCGCCAGCGGGGCATCGAGGTTTCGGTGGGATTCCCGAACGGGGTGCGCCTGAACACCATTACCGAAGATCTGCTGAACGACTTGAAGCGGGCGGGGTGCTATTCGATGTTGGTGGGGATTGAATCAGGATCGCAGCGCATCCTGGACGCCATGAAGAAGGGCCTGAATTTGGATCTGGTGCGCGAACGCGTCCGCCTGATTAAAAAGTCCGGCCTGACTGTGCACGCCTTTTTCATCATCGGCTTCCCGGGTGAGACAGAAGAGGATATTCGACTCACGTTGCGCTTTGCTCGCAGCTTGCCTCTGGATGGCGCCCTATTCTCCAGTTTTCTGCCTTTGCCAGGCAGCGAGATCACCAAGGATCTGATCGCCTGCGGCGACCTGGCCGCCGATTTTCACTGGGGAAGCTTATTCTATTCGCGCGTCACGTATGCTCCACGCGGCCTAACCCCCGAACGCCTGAAGGCGCTCCAGCGCCGGGCCACGCTCTCATTCTATCTGCAACCACGCATCCTCTTCTCTCTCCCCTTGCGCATCAAGTCCTGGTATCACTTCAAGGTGCTGGCCAAGAAAACCTGGGATAATCTCTTCCTGCGCTGATCCTGCTGTTTAGCCCTCTGATCGCATCTTCTGAAACCGCGATTATTTCGAATAAATCGGCTCATCGATAAACGATTTTCAAAGAGCTTTGCCTCCTTGGATTTCCAGAGGCGGGGTCAAAATTAAGGAAATCCGATGACCCATGCAAGAGGTTTCTTAAGCTCTTTTTTTGAGATTGGGAAAATATCATTTCTGGAGCAAAGCGAGGCACATTTTGCTTGACATGGATGTCCCATCTGCCTATCTTTAGGCGATTGCTTGAGCACCTTTTCACACCCAGCTTATCAAACTCACCTTATAACCGGAGGATGGCCATTGATTACCATTCGATCATCAACGCTGGGCGCTATCGTGCTGGCATCGATCCTCTGCCCATCTATCGGCTCCGCGGCTCCCTCGGTTATATTCCGAGGTTACACGCTCACGGAGCTTTACACTTTCGAAGATGCCGCCGCGGAGCAACACCAGCAGCTCTACCAGACCTTGTCGTTTCGCATCGAGCGTCCCGGAACGCAGAAGCTCTCTCTGGTCGGCCACATGCGCTACCAGGGAGATTCCTCGGATGACTTTGCCGAATCGGGATCGCTGAAGATCCACAACCTCTACGCGCGGTGGGCCGATGGCCGCCGATTCGATCTGCGCCTGGGGCGTCAGTTCTTGGCGGAAGGCGTCGGTTTCGGGACGTATGATGCCGTGCGTTTGAGCTTTAGTCCGGTAACTTGGGGCAGCGCGACCTTCTGGGGAGGCCAGACCGCTCCCTCGGATCGGGAAGCGAATATCCGCAATCTTGATGACGCCAAGTCGCTGGGGCTGGCTCTGCGGGGGTGCCTTTCCAAGGTCAACCTCACCGCCAGCCTGCTGATGGAGGATCGCGGGGGCGATCCCTTCCGCCGAAGAGCCGGATTATCGGCCAACGCCGACCTTACGAAGGGCCTTTACGCCCACGGCCTCTTCTATATTAATATAAGTGGTCCATCTGATCTACATCGCGCCAGGCTTCTGCTGCGCTATAATGCGAACGCCCGATGGCGGCTTTTCGGGGAATTTGCCGCCGGCACCCCGCAACTCCCCGTGGACTCCCCCTTTGAATTTGTCGAGATCGAGACGTCCATGCTGGGGCGGCTGGGGGCTTCCTATCAGTTGACCTCAAAATATTGGGTCGGCATGCGAGTGCAGTCGTTCCTCTCCGGCGTTCCGAGCAGCACGTTCGGTCTCAGCATTGAAAGTGGCTGGGGTTCGCTCGGGTACCGGCAACGCTTCGGCGACTTCGGAGATGAGAGCGGCCTGTTTGGTTCGATTCGCGTGAATCCGACGGACTTCGCTCAGGTCTATGCCTCGGCGGAGTTCAGCGCTTATCAGTTTGAGGATCGAGATCAGGAGGATCAGACAGCGGCTCAGGTCGGCGTACGGCTCTTCCCCGTGAAGTCGCTCCTGCTCGACGCCTCGCTGCAGGCTCTGAAGAACGAACAATTCGATCAAGACATCCGTGGTCTGTTGAGGATAAAATGGTCCTTCGCAAATTAATCTCACCGCGCCGGCATCGAATTTTGCCTTTCGCTTTCGCGCTGGCGATGATCATGCTGGCCATCGAGGCATACTTCAGCCAGCCCGCACTAAGAGCGGCGCCGCCCGATCGATCCTTGCACGACTTTCATCTGCTCGAGCAGGAGATGAGTTGCACGGACTGCCATGTGGAGAAGCAGGCCGCTTCCAAGGAGGCCTGCGCGAACTGCCACGAGGCCGCTGATGTTGAAAGACTCTTCGCGACATTTCTGATGGATGTCGAGCGCAACGGAGCCCCCAGGCCGGCGAGCCATGCTTCCGACTGGCGGCGCGCTCATGGCGCCATCGCCGCCGCGGATCCCGGTGAATGCTTCATGTGTCATGAACAGCGCACCTGCCAGGATTGCCATGAAGGCGAGAACGTCCGGGCAAACATTCATCCGCTGAATTACCGGTATATTCACGCTTTCGACGCTGGCGGTCATGAACAGGATTGCCTGGTGTGCCATGAGACGCGCGACTTTTGCGTGGATTGCCACCGCCAGAATTCCGTGCTGACTCATCCGCTGGGGCCGTCCTGGGCCAACAGCGACGGCGGAGAGCATACGGAAGAGGCCGAGGCGGATCTCGAATCCTGTCTCGCCTGCCATGATCTGGGCAACGATGATCCAATCTGCACTCGGCCCGGGTGTCACGGATCGGGAGGAGGAGACCAGGAATGAGAAAGACGAATCTCTTTTTGTCTCTCATCGCTCTAAGCGCGATGCTGATGATCCTCTGGGGTTGCTCGGAAGTGGCGGAGGAAGGTGGAATCGAATCGCCTCACCCGGACGGTTGGATGAATCCCTCATCGGGAGATTTTCACGGTGAGCTGGTCTCGCTGAGTGAGCTTGAAGGTTCGTCCTGCGCCGGCTGTCACGGAACAGATCAGTCGGGTGGGACCAGCGGCCTATCCTGCTATGATTGCCATCATGCTGAGGGATGGGCTGATCCAGAAGTCCACGGATATTCCGTCATTTCAGATAGTGGACGGGCCGACGATTGCGCGGATTGCCACCGGACCGACGTGAACGGCGAGGAGGTGTGGAGCTGCTGGAATTGCCACCGGGCCTTTCCCCATGCCGATAGCCTTGGGCTGGATGGCCATCTGGATTTGATGCACGAGGCGAATTATCAGGTCTGGATCTGCAAGCCCTGCCACGGCGAGGATTACTCCGGCGGAGTTGCCGAGGCATCGTGTCTCGAGTGCCACCAGAATTCTCCGGAGGCGTGCAACACCTGCCATGGAGATTACAACGGCGATCCTCAGCAAATGTCGAGTTGGGCTCCGCCGCTCGATCTCGCGAACAACACTTCGACGGATTCCATCACGACGGGAACTCATATCTCACACGTGAATCCAGTGCTCCGGGAAGCTCCCTGGGTCGGCGGGCCGTACTCCTGCAATGAATGTCACGTTCTCCCTCTTGCCGTGAACTCGGCCGGCCATCTGGATGATCAGGCCCCGCAGGCGGAAGTCGTCTTCGGTTGGATCGCCACCGACCGCAACAGCGTTTATCCCGTCTGGGACAGAGAAAACGGCACCTGCACGGACACATACTGCCACGGCAATTTCGCGCTCGGCAATCCCGATAATCCGGTACCAGTCTGGACCGACATGAGCGCATTGCAACTCGAATGCGGCTCCTGCCATCTCATTCCTCCACCTCTACCTCATATCCAGAATTATGATTGTCACCTCTGTCATGGCAACGTCATCGGGCCGGATAACCTCACCATCATCGCTCCGGAAAATCACGCGAATGGAGACGTGAATTAGAAATTTTCCGGAACTCAACCAAAATTCGCGAGTAAATGCACAGAGAGAGCACCAAAAATGCTCTCTCTACTATTTCTTTTAAAAAAATTGCTTGACAAGTCGCCTTTCATTTTATATTTTATGGCGGAATATCGAAAAATGGAAAATTCGGAGCATTGTCAATAGAAAATGAGAGGCAGATCGAATCGCCCTCAAATGAGAGGCAGATCGAATCGCCCTCAAATGATATGAGCAGGCAAGAGGAGTATCCGGTGATGACAACGGAGCAGCCCCCCGCAGAACCCCCGAGTCTTGAGCGCCAACCTCTGGAGCGCCCGGCGTTGTGGAGTTCGGTTCCGGAGGAGAAGTGGCGCGATTGGCGTTGGCAGATGGGCCATCGCCTGACGACGGTTGATGATCTGCGACAAATTTTCCCTCTGAATGAGAGCGAGAGCGAGGAACTCACCCGCTGCCTGGAGCGCTTTCGTATGGCGATTCCGCCGTATTTCGCGGCGTTAATCGCGCAGGAAGGCCCGGGCGGACCGCTCTGGAAACAGGCGGTGGTCACTTCCGCCGAGTTGGAAGAGCGTCCGGCGCTGCGCGTGGATCCGCTGAATGAAGAGGACGACACGCCGGTGCACGGACTGGTGCATCGCTACCCCGATCGTGTGCTGTTGCTGCTCACCGATCGCTGCGCCATGTACTGCCGGCACTGCACGCGGCGCCGTTTCGCGGGCAGCCGGGAGCGCGATTCGTCCTCGGCGCAGATTGACCGCTTCGTCGGCTATCTGCAGCGGCACCCCGAGGTGCGCGACGTGATCATCTCGGGCGGCGATCCGCTGACGCAGACCGACGCCAAGCTCAACGACGTCCTGACCCGGTTGCGCGAGGTCCCCACCGTTGAGATCATTCGCATCGGCAGCCGACTGCCCATCACGCTCCCCTTCCGGGTGACGGAGGAACTCTGCCGGATGCTGGAGCGGCACCATCCTCTCTATATGAATATCCATGCCAACCATCCCGATGAGTTGACGCCGGAAGTTCAGGAGGCCTGCGACCGCCTCACTCGGGCAGGAATTCCTTTAGGCAGCCAGACGGTGCTGCTGAAAGGGATCAATGACGATCCCAATGTGCTGAAGAAGCTCTTCCAGAAACTGCTCATCTTCCGCGTTCGTCCCTATTACCTATATCATTGCGATCCGGCTCAGGGGACCGCGCATTTCCGCACCTCCATCGCCCGCGGCATGGAGCTGATCGAATACTTGATGGGACACACGTCGGGCCTGGCGGTGCCGACTTATGTTGTGGATGCGCCCCACGGGGCCGGCAAAATCCCCATCATGCCCAATTACGTGCTGACGAACTTCCCCGGCGGAGCCGTGCTGCGCAATTTCGAGGGCATGATGGTGCGCTACGTGGAGAATGGGGAGGCGGTTCAGGATCAGATTCCCGAAGGCGTGTCCGGCGTGGCGGCGCTGGCGTTGGGAGTTCAGGAATCCCTGGTGCCGGTGGGCTTGCCGCGTGAACTGCGCCGCCTGCGAGAAGGACCGCGCCAGCGTCCGCGTCCTCAGGAGGCTCAGCGCGGCCGGAAACTTGAGATTCCTGACCTGTTCTGCGCCGAAGTGGAATGAGACCTCTGTGCATCGGTCTGTGTTACGATTTAGCGGATAAGCATCAACCCCGGACAGGCGATCCCCCGGATCAAGCCGCCGAATTCGACTCCATGGAGACCATCGCGGCTTTGCGGGACGCGCTGAAAAGCCTGGGGCATGATGCTTTTCTTATCGGAGACGGCCAGGAGCTGCTTCGCTATCTCATGGAAGGCCGGCCGGTGAATCTGGTCTTCAATATTTCCGAGGGGCTGCGGGGACGCAGCCGCGAAGCACAGGTGCCGGCTTTGCTGGAGATGATGGGGATCCCTTACACTGGAGCGGATCCCTTAACTTTATCGCTCTGCCTTGACAAGGGGATGTTTAAGCGGATTCTGAAGTCCGAAGGCATCCCCACGCCAGACTTTCGAGAAATCCATTCCGCGGAGGAGATCAAAGGGCTGGAAATCCGCCTGCCCGCTTTTGTGAAGCCGGCGGCGGAGGGATCGGGCAAAGGCATTCGAGCCGACAGCCGTGCGGCGACACGTTCGATATTGCAGGAGATCGTTTTGCGCACGGGTTCGATCTACGGCTGGCCCGTGCTGGTCGAAGAGTATCTGCCCGGCGCTGAAGTAACGGTAGGCATTATCGGCAATGGTGATGCGCGCTGTCTGGGGGCGATGGAGATCGAATTCCTGCCAGGCTCTGATGGGATTTATTCTTACAGTACGAAAAAGGATTACCTGAAACTGGTCAAATATCACGTTCCGCCGCGGCTGCCGGAGAAGACGATTCGAGAAACGCAGGATATTGCCCTCAAAACATACCGTTTGACCGGCTGCCGGGATTTCGGGCGGGTGGATCTGCGGCTGGACGGTAAAGGCTGTCCCCAGGTTCTGGAAATAAATCCACTGGCAGGTTTGAATCCGGTGAGCTCCGATCTGATTATCATGGCTAAGGCGCAGGGCATCAGTTATCAGACGGTCATCGGGGAGATTACCGCGGCGGCGACCAATCGAATCGGGCGGGAGCCTTCATGATCTGGATCGCTCACACGGCCGTAGATGCCAGCACTTCGGTTTCCGATGCCGGAGTGCTGGATGAAGTGGATGGAGTCGTGCAGTCGCTCAGCGAGCTGGGATATCCTCACGCGACGATCACTCCGGAACCATCGCTGTTGACCTTCATTCAGCGAATCACTCAGAACGGCCGCAATGACGTGGTGTTCAATCTGGTAGAGAGCTATCGCGGCAGCCCCTGGGGTGAATCCTGGATCGCCAGCTTTTATGAAGCCTTCCAAGTCACCTATAGCGGATCGCCTCCTTCCACTTTAAGCCTCTGTCTGGATAAGCGGCGTACCCGGGCGGTTCTGGCGGCGGCCGGATTTCCCATAGCGCCCGGCATTTCGATTAAGGAATCCAGGCCATGCTTGGACGGTCTGGAGTTTCCCATCATCGTTAAGCCCGCCTGCCGCGATGCCTCCGAGGGCATGAATGCCAGTTGCGTGGTCCACGATGAAGATGCCCTGCATCGCAAAATCGAGAATATGATTCAGGAAGGGTATTGGCCGGTCCTGCTGGAGCAATTCATCGCCGGCCGGGAATTCTCCATCGCGCTGTTGCAGCGCGATGGAGTCTGGGAGGTCATTTCGATTTTTGAGGTGGACTTCAGCGGGCTGCCGGCTCATCTGCCGCATATCCTTTGCTTCGACGCCAAATGGCATGAAGAAACCGCCGCCTACGCCGGCACGGTGACCGAGCCGATGCAAGGCGATTCAGGATTGTATTCGAGGCTCTGCGATATCGCCATCCGGACGGTTCAGGAATTGAACATCCGCGACTACGCCCGCATTGACATGCGCTACTCCCAGGCGGGTCAGCCGTATATCATCGACGTGAACCCCAATCCGGATATTTCGCTTTCCGGCGGATTCTTCCGGGCAATCACCGCCGGGAACATCACTTATACTCAGTTTGTGCAGCAAGTCGTGGAAAGTACTCTGAAACGCCGATATGAAGCTTAGAAATTTTCTGACATCCAAAGATTTGCCTGCCCTGGAGGAAATGCTCCGCGGCGTGGGAGTATTCACCGCAGCGGAGATTGAATGCTGCCTTTCTCTGGCCGGGGAAACGCTCGACGGCAGCGATGAGTATTCCTGGTTTCTGGCCGAAGAGGCGGGGCAGATTCAGGCGCTGATCTGCTATGGGCCGGTAGCGCTGACCGAGAGGACTTACGATCTTTACTGGATCTTGCGTGCACCGAAGGCGAGAAGCAGAGGCGCCGCCGCCGCCGTCCTGCAGGCCGCCGAGGGGGATCTACGCGACAAAAAAGCGCGGCTTTTCGTCTTGAATACGTCCGGCACGTCCCCGTATGAGCCCGCCCATCAATTCTACCGGCGGCATGGTTTCGACCTGTCTGCCCGCATCCCCGCATATTATCGCCCCGGAGACGATCTCCTGATCTTCACCAAACGCCTGGAATGACGCCCATGACGGCCCGGGATCATGTTTGGCTGTTCTGGGAATGGAACGAAGACTCCCATCTGGCCGCTGATCTCTTGACGCACGCCGCGGCGCGCAATTTGCGCGCTCGCGTTTTTTACTATGAGGCGTTGCCCTGCCTGGACGAGTTGCGCCGGCGGCCTCCGCTGGTATTGTGGGATCGCGCGGGCGACGTCTATGAATCAGCGCGGCGGCTTGCGGATTGGGCCGAGGCCCTCGGCAGCCACGTGATCAATCCGCCGCGCGGCATGCTCCTGGCGAAGGACAAGAGCGTGCTGCACGGGCGGCTGGAGCAGTGCAGCTTGCCGGTTCCTCATACCCAGTTCATCACGCACGTTTCCAGCCTCGAGGAGATTCAATTTTCATTTGGAAAATACCTGGTCTTGAAACCAGTCCGGTCGGGGGGTGGGGAAGGAGTGCGCATCCAGGAGTGGTGCGAGAAATGCCTGCGCGAAGCGATGAGCAGCCGTCCGGGCGAGACCTGGTTGCTGCAGGAACACATCGAGGCAGCGCAGATCGCGGCGAGGCGGGCCTGGTTTCGAGTGTTTTACCTTCTGGGCGATATTCGCATCTGCTGGTGGGATAATCACACGCACGTTTATGAGTGGATTCCGTTGGAAGAGGTCGAACGGCTGGGATTTTCCGAATTACTCCAGATGGGTCGGTGTATTGGAGAGGCTTTCCCGCTCCAATTCTTCAGCACGGAGATCGCCTATCGCACGGACGGGAGACCCGTGATCGTGGATTATGTCAACGATCCCTGCGATTTGCGCAGCATCCGTCGCATCCCCAACGGCGTGCCTGAAGAGCTGCTCGGCTGGGTTTTTGGAGGAATTTTGGATGCTGCTGTTTCCTTAGACAAGCAAGGTCTGATCTGAACACCTAATATAATTCTGACATGCGAAAGGGCGAGCCATTCAGCTCGCCCTCTCTATTGTCTGCGACAAACGAAAACTGACTATTTGAGCAGCGCCAGCTTACGGGTGATTTGCTCATTGGGTGTTTCCAGCCGGACCAGATACATGCCTGATGCAAAGCCCGAGCCGTCCCAGAGGAAGCTCGTTTCTCCTGCTGTTTGCCTCCCCTCCGCCAACGTTTTCAGCAATTGACCCTGCAGGTTGTAGATGCTCAGCTTGGCCTCCTGGGCCGCGGGGAGAGTGATGCGGATGTTCGCCGTCGGATTGGCCGGATTGGGGCCGATGGATAGCGATAGGCCATAAGACATCGGCGTTTTCGGGCTTTCGGTGACGCCGACGTAAGGTCCCATTTGCTGTATGTTCAGCACCCAGTTGTCAGGGTCAAGCACCAGGCTATTCACGTCTCCGCTGACCACAAATTCGAAATTCTGCGCCTGCAAGCTATCCCATAGGGTCACAATTTCAAATCCGGTCGGCTTCACGACCTCGATCTGGATGGGCATGGAGAAGATCGGCGTCTGATTGATCAGCTCCTGATCCTGGATGATGGAGACATAAACTCTGGAGCTGTCCTCACCGTACGGTTCCGCTTGCCACCCCCAATGGTAATCGGGGTAGCCGGCCATATAGACCCATTCGTTGAAGAACCAATCCAGATCCATGCCGGTGAAAGTCTCGACCGCCTGCTGGAATTCCGCACTTGTAACGGCATCAAAGCCGAACTGCTGGCGGTATTCAGGCCAGAAGTTCCAGAAATTGTCTTCGCCGATGACGTAGCGGATCATGTGCAGAATCCAGGCTCCTTTCTGATAGACGGTGGCGCCCCACATTTCTACCGGATCGTAAATGGGAAATCGTCCCTCCCAGCCAGCATCCGCCTGAAAATAGTTCGTCTGAAATTGGATCATGCGATTTTGAAAAGCCACCTGGCCTTCGTCGTATTCCTTCCACAGGGCGTCGCAGTAGGATGCGAAGCCTTCGTTCAGCCAGATGTCCATCCAGGTTTCGCAGGTGACGAGATCTCCCCACCACTGGTGCGATAGCTCGTGTACCATGATCCAGTGATAGGTGTTCTGGCCGTTAATCAATCCGCTGCCGTACGAGGTCAGGGTTTGATGCTCCATAGCTCCGCCGAAGGGGAATTCCGCATGGCCGTATTTCTCCTCGAGGTAAGGATATTCTTCGAAGACCGAGGCGAAGAAGGTGATCACGTCGGCCAGACCGGCGAAATCTATGGTGGCGTTCAGCGAATCCTCGGGATAGACGTAATGGTCCAACGGCATGGAATCCCCCAGAGCCGAGACATACCAATTACGGAAATGCGCGAAATTAGTCGCCGTCACTGCGATCAGGTATGTCGAGAGAGGGTACTGAGTGATCCATTCATAGGATCGCCAACCCGGGGCGCCCGGAGAAACGCTCTCCAGCAGGCCGTTCGCGGTGGCGTAGAATTGAGAGGGCACTGTCCAGACCATGCGAGCCGTCGCCTTGTCATGAGGCATATCCTTGCAGGGCCACCAGGTGCGGGCGCCTTCCGGCTGGGACAGGGACGAGATGATGGTCGTACCCTGATGCTCACTCCAGTAAAGGCCGCCCATGCCGCCCCCGCCGCCGGGCGGATTTCCATGATACCAGATGCTCACCTCCGCCGTGTCATCCAGCCCCAGGGCGGTGGGCAGGGTAATGCTGAAGTCGTATTCCCAGGTCTGGGTATAGTTGTTTGTTTCAATCCCGTCCACCAGCACGCAATCCACAGCCATCAGGTAGTAGAAGAGCAGGCCGACCTCCTCGAAGATGGCCTCCGTGCTCTTGAAGAGCATGTCCACGTGCCCGTCCACGCTCTCGGTGGCCGGATCGAAGGCGATTTCGATGTTGTAATGCAGCGCGTCGTAGCCGGTCTCGTCATCCACCTCGTCGAACGTGGAAGGCTGCCCGGACGGGCCGTGCGGAACCTCGAACATGGCGCCGTAGGAGTCCAGCTCGGTGAGGGGGATGGCGGAGGTAGTGTCGGACAGCATGAAGGCCGCTGCAGACGCTGCGAGAATGAGCCAAGTTTTAAGCGTATTTTTCATTGTATACCCAGCAAGTAGTCGAATTAGGATTTTACGTGAATAATATAATATAGAATATACCTCAAATGCAAGCGCTTCTTTTTGCTCCTGCGGAAGCCGAAATCCGAGGCTTTCGCTTGCAAAAATGGCGGATTCGACTTAAATTTAGCAATTCAAAAGGGATAAATCTACGGGACTTGAAAGACGATGAAAAGAAAGTTCAGCCTAATACCCTTAGGTGCGGTCGTCCTCTGCTTCAGCCTTGCCTTTCTGGTTCAGGCGCAGGATGACCCCTATGCCGGTCTGCTGAAGGACGCCGGCAGCCTGGAAATCTTCAAAGACGCCGACGTCGGCGTGATCTTCGATTCGACGAACGTGCGCGTGGAAAACACCGGCCTGTCGCACGTGGTCAATCACCGTTTGCTGAAGGTGCTGACCTGGGATGGCGCGCGGCGCTTCACCGGCCTGCGCTTTGATTATGACCCAGCCTCAAATGTCCTGGAACCTCGCAACGTCACAGTCCATCGGGCGGACGGCAAAGTGGAACAAGTGGATCTGAGCCTGATCCAAGATCATCCGCAGCCTCAGAGCATGATCTACTGGGGCGCGCGCATGAAAGTGCTGCCGATCCCGCGCTTGAACGTCGGCGACGCCATCGAAATGGAGACCTACAAGAAGGGTTTCCAAATCGCCTACCTGGACGAGATGGAGCAAGCGGATGACGAGCGTTACATCCCGCCCATGCGCGGCCACTTCTACGACGTGGTCACCTTTCAGGGAGATGATCCCATCCGCGAAAAGGTCTATACCATGTCCATCTCGCGGAATCTGCCGGCCCAGTTTCAGGTCTATAATGGAGAGGTGTTCTCCGCGGTCACGTTTGAAGATACCCTGTTCGTTTATAAATTCTGGAAGAAGGACGTTCCGGCTTTCAAGCACGAGCCTCGCCAACCGGACGCCACGGATATCGTCCCCAAAGTCGTCCTGGCGACCGTCAAAGACTGGCCGGAGAAATCGCGCTGGTTTTTCCAGGTGAACGAGCCGGTCTTCGCCGTGGATGACGACGTGCGCCGCACCGCTCAGCAAATCGTGCGCGGCTCGAAGACGGAGGATGAGAAAATCGAGGCCGTATTGCATTGGACAGCGCAGCAGATCCGCTATTCTGGCATCACCATGGGCAAGGGGGAAGGCTACACGCTGCATCCCGGCATCATGACGCTGCACGATCGCTGCGGCGTCTGCAAGGACATCGCCGGCATGTCCATCACGCTGCTGCGAGCGTTAGATTTTACCGTCTATCCCGCCATGACCATGGCCGGCGCGCGCGTCGAATTGATTCCGGCGGATCAGTTCAACCATTGCGTGGTGGCCATCAAGCGCCAGGACGGCTCATACACGATGATTGACCCCACCTGGATGCCCTATGCCATGGGCGTTTGGAGTCCGGCAGAAGGGGAACAGCATTATGTCATCGGATCCCCGGAAGGCGAAGGGCGCATGGCGATTCGTTCCTACAGCGCCGCAGAGAATTTGACCACCGTTGACCTGAAAGGGACTCTGAACGAAAAAGGCGATCTGGAGGGGACGATCACGGTTCAAGCATTGGCCTATGGCGATACCCGGCTGCGGCGAGTCATCGCCTACACGCCGGCTCAAAACCGCGAGCGGATGTTCGCCGGCTGGCTGGCGAATATGGCTCCCAATGCAGAATTCATCAGCGCCAAATATGGCGTGCTGGATGATCTCTCCAAGCCCCTGGTATTGGAGATTCGCTTCCGAGCCCCTAACTATGCGCTGAAGGCGGACGGCTTCATGTTGTATTCGCCCGCCGCCGTTAAGGTCGCTCAGGCCGCGCCGCGCCCGTTCCAGCTCGTCCCGGAATTAAAATCTGAGGAGCGCGAGACTCTGCTGATGGTCTGGAATCCCCGGCAGGTCATCATCCGCGAGGCCATCGCATTGCCCAGCGGCTACGCTTTCGAGGAGACTCCGGAAAAGGTCAAAGTTGGCGACGAAATCGCTTCCTGTGCAGTTGAGGCGGATTTGCAGAAGGGGGTGCTAAGCAGCAAGGTGGATTACATCATCGCAGAGCGCACCATCCCGCCCGAAAACTATGCGCCGGTGAAGAAATCCTACGACGCCGTGAAGGATTTCGCCTCAGCGGTCTGGCAGCTTAAGAAAGGATCGTGATCATGAAACACCTTAAATACATACTCACCGCAATATGCATCCTCTCGTGCGTATCGGCCCAGGCGGCCGTGGACGTCGAGACTATCCTGAAAGAGAGAGCTCGGGCCGGCAAGCTGCCGCCGACCGATTCGGCCATTCTGTATCACGGCACGACCATCACAGTCCATGAAGATGGCCGGTTGGATCGCGAGGAGCATATCATCCGCTTTTTGCGGACGGATAACGCCTGGGACGACTACGGCGATCCGCACCTGGTCTACGACGCCGCTCGCCAGGAGCTGGAGGTGCCGGTCAGCCGCACTCACGCTGCCGACGGCCGCAAAATTGACACCACTCCCAATGGCTTTAATCCCATCGTGCCCTTCGGGCTGGATCAGACTCCCGAGTTCACCCACTACCGGCAGATGGTGGTCACCCATCTGGGCATTGATTATGACGGGGTGACCGAAATCCGGTACGTCATCCGCGATACGAAGCCGTTCTATCCCTTTGCCTGGGGCGAAATTCTCTTCGGAGGCAATGAGCCGATACTGCATCGGGTGGTGACAATTCAGGCGCCGATTGGAATCAGGCTGCAGGTCAAGACCGAAGGCGGCGCGCCGGAACCCATTCGCGGGCCGGTGTCCGGGAATGACAAGCTGGAGAGCTTCGTCTGCGAAATGAAAGATCTTCCGGCGACGAACCTGAGTGAGGCGGGTGCTCATCCGAGCTCATCCCTGCCGCGAATTTCCTTCAGCTCCTGCCAGGATTGGAAAACGTTCACGGGCGAAATTAATAAGAGAATTGCGGCGGCTATGAAAGTGAATTCCGCACTGGCCGGAGATCTTGAATCCTTCGCGGGCATCGCGGATGCGCAGCAGAAGCTCGATTCGCTGCTGACTTTCGTATCCCATCGTCTCGCCGTTAAGAAATACGACGACTTGAGCTTCCTGCTCGACTTTCGCCCGGTGGACAAAACCTATGGCACCGGCTACGGCAGTCCGGCGGATTTGGCGGCGCTCTATGCCTCGGCGCTTGAGGTTTTGGGATTCAAGCCCGAAGTCTATATCGTCTGCCGCCGCGGACTTCCCGTGCCCGCAATTCATGGCCAGGAAAAACTATTCATCGCTCTGGGCGTGGATGGCAAGGAGGCCTGGCTCGATCCAGCGGATCATAAACTGAGTTTTCGCTCGAAGAGAGCGCGCCATCTCATCGGCATCTATCCCGCGCAGGAACCCAGGATGCTAAAAGTCAGCCTGCCGGTGGAATCGGTAGCGCGGATCGTGATGGGGATCACGTTCAAAGATGACAAGACGGCGGAAGGATGGATGAACGTGCGCGCCACCGGGCGGCTTTCGGACTACGATCAGGCCAGGGTGCAAAACCCCAAAGAATATATCGAGCATTGGACCTCGGATCTCCATGTCGCGCCCGAAGTCAACAACGCGATCACTTCGGCGCTGGAGATACTGCGCGTGGCGGCGAAAGCCGATCTGAAGTTTGCCGCGCCCGAAAAGATGCAGAATGGGATGCTGCGCTATGATATCCCCTGGACGGCGAGCGACGTTGAAGGATTGATCCCTTCGGGCCTGATGCTGAATTACGCCACCCGGGATCTGCCGCTCTATCTCATGCTCATCGGGGCCTTCGAAGTGCAACTCCAGATTAGCTATCCTGATGGTTGGGATCCTGCCATCATTCCCGAGGCGGTGGCGGTGGGCGCGCCGGGAATTTCACTCACCCGCAGCGTGGAGAAAAGCGCCCATCAATTGACAGTGAACGAAAAACTGGAATTCACCTCGGACGTGGTGCAGCCGGCGGATTGGAACGCCTGGCGCAAGGTACTCTTGGCAGCGAACCAGGCCTCGGCTCGTGCGATTCTGTTCGAGATAAATAAAGAGGAAGGCAAATAATCTCGCAAGTGAACGCTCATCGCATTGCAGGAATTATCCTGGCGTTGGCTCTGCTGAGCGCTGTCTTCGGTTGTTCGAAATCCCAGAAGCAGTCAGAAGCTGCGGGAGATAGGGAACTGAACATCCTCTGCACCGTTCTGCCGGTCTATGTCCTGGCGCAAAACGTCGTGGAGGGAGCCTCGGGTGTGTCGCTGAATCTGTTGCTATCCCCACAGATCGGCTGCCCGCATGATTATGCGCTGACGCCGACCGACGCGGCCATGTTGGAAAAGGCTGATGTGGTCGTGATGAATGGCCTGGGATTGGAGACTTTTTTGCAGGGCAGTCCGGCGCTATATCGGCCCAATCTGCGGATCATTCAGGCCTCTCAGACGGTTGATTCCATCACTGCCCCGCATGATCACGCTATGAATAGCATCAATCCTCACGCCTGGGTCAGCCCCTTCGAGGCGGCGAAGATGACGCTTTATCTGGGCCTGGAACTTGGGCGGATTGATACAGCCAACGCTCTGCGCTACCTCAGCAATGCCCAAAAATATGCTGCGCGCCTCGATTCCCTCGGTCAGATCCTGCGCCAGGTTGTGATGCAGGCTCCCAATCGGCGGATAGTCACCTACCACAATGCCTTCGATTATTTCGCTCGAGACCTGGGCTTGGAGATTATCGGAGTGGTGGAATCGGATCCTGCGGAGGAACCGTCAGCGCGAGCCCTAAGCGATTTGGCGCATCGCATCCAGGAGGCGAAAGCTATCGGCATCTTTTCCGAGCCGCAGTATTCCGACCGGCTGCCCAGGATGCTGTCATCGGAAACCGGTGTGCCGGTCTATTCCTTGGATCCAGCCGCCTCCGGAGATTCGGACGCCGAGTCATACCTGCGCATCATGCGGCAGAATCTCCTGACCCTGGAGAGAGCGCTTATCATCGGCCATTAAAGGACAAAGGCTCGGGGCGCGCAGATCGCGCCCCGACGAATAATTACCTCTCATGTCGGCTCCAGCGATCATTTTGGAAAACGTCTCAGTGGAACTGGGCGGTCGCCCAGTCCTGGAGAATCTCAACGTCGAATTCGAGTCCGGCTGTCTGACCGCCGTCTTGGGGCCGAATGGCGCCGGCAAGACGACGCTGCTGCACGCCATTCTCGGGTTGGTGCCCTATAAGGGGCATATTCTCTTCGGAAAGGAGCGCCGTGAGAAGCGGCCTCGCTTGGGTTACGTGCCACAGCGGCTCGATCTGGATCGGGGTTCGCCCATCACGGTGCGCGACTTTCTAACGGCGGTGCAAACCGATCGTCCGCTCTGGACCGGCATCAGTCGCGAACGGGATCAGCAGAGCCGCGCGGCTCTGGAGCGGATCGGAGTCGCTGCGATTCTGGGCCGGCCCATCGGGAAGTTATCGGGAGGCGAGACGCAGCGGGTGCTCCTGGCTCAGGCGCTGCTGCGCCGCCCGGAAATTCTGCTCCTGGACGAACCCGCCGCCGCCGTGGACGTCAGCGGCGAAGCCCTCTTCTGCGATGTTCTGGAACAGGTTCAGGATGAGCTGGGGATTACGACCTTGCTGATCAGCCACGACCTCTCCATCGTCAGCACCCATGCGCGCAACGTGGTCTGTCTGAATCGCCAGATTATCTGCTCCGGGCCGATAGCCGCCGTGATGACGCCGGATAATCTGAAGCGCGTTTTCAGCCCGCATACCGACGTTTTCGACCACTCTCACAGCCATACTCACCCGCCCGCCTAAGCCATGGATCTGTTGACTCATCTGGTGGCGCAGATTTTCCCCTTCTCGTGGCTTGAACCCGAATTCATGCGCCGGGCTCTGTTGGGCCTCATCCTCATCGCGCCCGCCTGTGCCACGATGGGAGTGCAAGTCGTCAGCATGCGCATGGCTTTCTATTCGGACGCCATTTCGCATTCCGCCTTTAGCGGCGTGGCGCTGGGGCTGATTCTGGGTCTGGATCCGCGCTGGACCATGATCGCTTTCGGCGTGCTGGTCGGCTGCGGAGTGCTCATTTTCGCCCGTAAGTCAGAGCTTTCCAGCGACACGGTGATCGGCGTTTTCTTCGCAGCGGTGGTGGCGTTGGGAGTGGTGATCGTTTCGGCGAGGCGGGGATTGGCGCGATATTTCGAAGGCGTGCTCTTCGGCGATATTTTAACGATTCAGACGGTGGAGCTATGGGCCATCCTAACTTTGGCCGCCGCGATTCTCATCTTTCAGTGGCTGGCTTTCAACCGGCTGCTTCTTCTGGCTATGAATCCGCCGCTGGCGCATTCCCGGGGCATTCGTCCGGCGCCCTGGGAGATGGCTTTTGGAATTCTTCTGGCGCTCTTGGTGATGGTGGCTTTGAAGGCGGTGGGGTTGCTGCTGGTAACGGCACTTCTGGTCGTGCCGGGAGCGGCCGCGCGGAATCTCGCCAAGAGCGCCGCCGGCCTGTTCTGGTGGGCCTCGGCGCAGGCGCTGATCGCTTCGGTGCTGGGACTTTATCTTTCTTTTATCTGGGGGTCAGCCACCGGCGCGACGGTCATCCTGATCTGTGTCTTGTTTTTTGTGGGGAGCTTTGGCTATCGAATGATCAAGGGGGCGAGATAGCAAGTTCGGGGCAGTCACACGGGCGGCCCCGGCGCTTCGAGCTCAGCGCTTCGAATTGGCCAACTGCGACGCGATAGACGTTTTCAAACGATAAGAGAGCTCCATCATCCCGACGGACAGGTATTCGTTGCGGATGATGACCTCGGGCGGACCGCTGATGTTCATGGGCGAGAGGTTCCAGATGCCTTTGATGCCCGAACGGATGAGCATATTGGCGGTGCTCTGAGCGGCTTCCGCAGGCGTGGTGATGACGCCGATATTGACGTTTTCGCTGTCCACGACCGCCGGAATCTCGTCAATATCCCGCACGCGCACGTCGCGAATGGTGATCCCGATCAGGCGTGGATTAATATCAAATAGACCGACCAATTGCAGCCCCAGGCGGTCGAAATTCCGGTAATTGGCCAGCGCCTGACCCAGATGCCCCACGCCGACGATGATGATCTTCTGCTTCTGATCCAGTCCGAGGATTCGTTCCAGGCCTTCGATCAGATTCGGCACGCGGTAGCGGTAGCCGGCATGGCCGAAGCCGCCGAAGTGATGAAAATCCTGCCGGATGACCGTCGGCTTGAGTCCGATCTTTTCGGCCAGTTCCTTAGATGAGATTTCGCGGTAGTGCTCTTTCGGCAATAAAGTCAGGCAATTTAAATACTGAGCGAGCCGCGTAATCGTCATGTGGGGGATTTTCTTGCTATGATTTTTGTCCACTCCACCTCCTGTTATAATGTTAACATATAATATTATAAAATAGCATGGCAAGGGTCGAATGTCAAGTAGATTGTATCTTTTTTTACATTTCGTAAAACGCTGAATAGTCTGGGCGTTAGTGCGAATTATCTGGGAAGAAGCTGGTGTGCAGTCGGCCATCCAAGAGATCAAAAGAATGTTAGACAGATAACTATTAAATAAGATCTGGACTCGCTGACGCATGTCTGGAGCGATGATGCGAGAATTAATTCACTAAGAATCCAATTGGTCTTTATTGAATTAGATAAAAATTCTTGCCCTAAATGAATTTATTGCTTATATTTCGTGGATGATTCAAAAGGGTGGGAGCACGAAGAAGCGCATCTTGTCCGGGATGCGTCCGACGGGGAAACTGCACTTGGGTCACCTGGTCGGGGCGCTGGAAAACTGGGTTCGCTTGCAGGATCAGTATGACAACTTCCATCTGATCGCGGATTGGCATGCGCTGACCACCGCTTTTGACCGCACCGATGAGCTGAAACTGAACACTCAGGAGATGGTCATGGACTGGGTGGCGGCGGGTATTGATCCTCAGAAAAGCCCTATCTTCGTGCAATCGCACGTTCCGCAACATGCCGAACTGCACCTGATCTTCTCGATGCTGGTGACGGTCGCACGGCTGGAGCGCAATCCGGCGGTTAAGGAGCAGGCGCGGCAGCTTCATCTGGAAGAAGTGCTATCCTATGGCCACCTGGGATATCCGGTTCTGCAGGCGGCGGATATTCTATTATATAAGGGCGACCTGGTGCCGGTCGGGGAAGATCAGGTTCCGCATATAGAAATCTCGCGTGAAGTGGCGCGCCGCTTTAATAAGCTCTATTCGCCGGTGTTTCCGGAGCCGGAAGCTTTGGTTACTCAATTTGCTCGGCTCCCCGGCACGGATGCTCAGCGCATGTCCAAGTCGCTGAATAACACGATCTTAATATCGGACTCTCCGCCGATTATCTCTCAGAAACTGCGCAAGTGCATCACGGATCCTCAGAAGATCCACAAGGGCGATCCGGGCAGGCCGGAAATCTGTCCGGTGTTCACCTATCATCAGAAGTTCGAGCCGGGGACGGCCGAGGTGGCTCGCATCGAATGCGAGAAAGGGCCCCTGGGCTGCGTGGAACATAAGCAGGACGTCACCCGCCAGATGGTGAAATACCTGGAACCGATCTGGGAACGGCGGCAGCATTATGAGCAACACCCCAACGAGATCTGGCAAATCATCAGCGACGGCGATCAGCGGGCGCGGCGGATCGCATCGCAGACCCTGGCCGAAGTCCGCGACGCTATGAGACTCCCATGAATCCAGAAGTTCAAAATACGCCATCGGAAAAGATCCTCTCAGGACAGGAAAGCCTCTATCTCCAGGACGCCTCCATCGGCACGGCCATCTGTCTGCGTCTGCCGATCTTCGAAGGTCCGATGGATTTGCTGCTCTACCTGATCCGGCGTGAAGAGGTGGACATTTTCAACATCCCCATCGCGCGGATCACCCGCGAATACCTGCGGACGCTGGAAATGATGCGCGCCTGCGATCTGGACGTGGGAGGCGAGTTTCTCGCCATGGCGGCCACGCTGCTGGCCATCAAGGCCCGCATGCTGCTGCCTCGCCCGGCGGGCGTGGAGGGTTTGGAGGAAGAGGATCCGCGGCTCGAGCTGGTGGAGCGGCTGCTGGAATATAAGGCGTTCAAGGAGACCGCCGAGATCTTTCGCCAGTGGGAAGCCGTTCAGGCCGATCGGTTTTATCGCGCTGCTGCTGCGCCGCCGGATGATCCCATGCCGTTCGACCTGTTACAGGACGTCAATCTCTTCGATCTGCTGGCCGCTTTCAAGCGCGCCATGGATCGCTTGCAGGCGCAGAAGCCGGAATTCAACATCTTTTTATATCCGGAAACTCTCGACCAGCGCATCATCTATCTGCGCGAAAAATTGCTCGATCAAAAGAAACTTTCGTTCTCGACTCTAATTCAGGAGCTGCAATCCCGCCTGGCGATCATTATCACCTTTCTGGCGCTGCTGGAGCTGGTGCGCATCGGCGAGATCATGTTGAAGGGCGTCAGCGATGAGGATTTCTTCCTGCAATCGCGCCCGGCTCAGGCATAGATCAGGAATCGGCTATTCATTTTAACGAAATGATCCCAGACGAAAGACAACGCATTATCGAAGCCCTGCTGTTTTCCAGCGACGTCCCCCTGACGTTCACTCGAGTCAAAGAGCTGATCGGGGAGATATCGGTCGAGGATTTCGCCGCGGATCTGGAGGAACTGGAGCAGTTCTATCGCGGGAGCAATCGGGCCTTTGGAGTCGCCCGGGTGGCCGGCGGAGTGCAGCTCAATAGCCGCTCGGAATATTCTCCCTGGATCCGCCGTCTGCTGAAGGACCGGCTGCGCACGCGCCTCTCGCGTTCCTCCTTGGAAACTCTGGCCATCGTCGCCTACCGCCAGCCCATCGCTCGCGCCGAGATCGAACGCATTCGCGGCGTGGATAGCGAGGGCGTGCTGGGGACCCTGATGGAACGCGGCCTGGCGACCGTCGGCGGGCGCGCCACGACCGTGGGCCGGCCGCTCCTGTATGTCACGACGCAGGATTTTCTGCGCCATTTCGGGCTGAATTCGCTGGATGACCTGCCCAAGCTTCGCGAATTGCAGGGATTGGTGGAGGGCGATCCCCAGCAAGTGCGGATGGCTTTCGAAGGCGAAGCGCCGGAGGCTGAGGCCGAATCCCATCCCGAAGAAATGCCGCAAACGCAAACGGAAGAGCTATCTTGAGGTTCAGGTGGATATAACGGGGAAAAGAGTCATGGTGCTGGGCGGATGGGGATTGGTCGGTTCGTCCATCTGCCGGCGCTTGTACCGTGAGAAACCGGCCGGCATTGTGGTCGGATCGTTGCTTCGCCAGGAGGCCGAGGCGGCCTGCAAAATCTATCAGGCCGAAGCGCCCGAGATCGAATTTCTGCCCACCTGGGGAGATATATTTCTGCGTTACGACCTGCGCGAGCGCGGCCGCGAAGAGATCCTCTCGGATCCTCAAATGCGCCGCCGCGTCATGCTGGATTGCATCGAAAAGCTGTCGGATGAAATCCTTGAATCCTCGACGATTTTCAGGCTTGTTAAAAAGTATCAGCCGCATCTCATCATTGACTGCGTCAATTCGGCGACCGGATTGGCGTATCAGGATTCCTTCACCGGTAGCGCCCGGGTGCTGCGCGAACTGGACGAGGCTCGGCAGAAAAAGGCTCTCACCGATGCTTTACAGTCGGAAATTGAGCGCTTTTTAAGCTGCCTCACCATTCCGCAATTGATTCGGCACATCGAAATCTTGAAAAATACACTTTCGCGCTTTTCGGTCCAGTTCTATCTGAAAATTGGCACCACCGGCACGGGGGGGATGGGATTGAACATCCCCTATACTCATTCCGAGGAGCGCCCTTCGCGGGTGCTGATGGCCAAGTCGGCGGTGGGCGGCGCGCAGTCGCTGCTGTTGATGCTTTTGGGCAGGACGCCCGGCGAACCCGCGGTCAAGGAGATCAAACCCGCGGCGGCCATTGCCTGGAAGCAGATCGCCTACGGCCCGGTCATGCGCGGCGGAAAACCCGTGGAGATCGTGGATTGCCCGCCGGACCAAGCCGTGGCGCTCGAAGAAACCTTTCACACTCACTTGCCCCAGATCGGCGTGCCCGGTAATGACATTTTCAAGTCGGTCTATATTGACACCGGCGAAAACGGCATCTTCTCCTACGGGGAGTTTTACGCCCTGAGTTCCATCGGTCAGATGGAGTTCGTGACGCCGGAAGAGATCGCGGACTATGCGATAATGGAGATCATGGGCGCTTCCAGCGGATACGACGTCATATCCGCGCTCGACGCGTCCGTCTTGGGGCCGACCTACCGCGCCGGCGCCATGCGCGAGAGCGCTTTGAAGACCATGCGCGAGTTGCAGGAGAAGCACGGCATCGAATCGGTCGCCTTCGAACTCCTGGGTCCGCCGCGTCTGTCCAAGCTGCTCTATGAAGTGTACCTGTTGCAGAAAACCTGCGGTTCGCTCTCCAGCATGCTGAAAAGTTCCGCCAAAGAGCTATCCCGCAAGGTCGAGATGTATGTCGGCCGCGAGAAGACCGTGCGTTCCCAGATCATCTCCATCGGAATTCCCATCTTGCTGCCCGATGGCAAAACGATACTGCGCGGCCCGCAGGTGAAGATCCCCGCGTCGAAGGTCAAGGGGGAATTCACCATCACGCCGGAGAAGATTGATGAATGGGCCGATGCCGGCTGGGTGGATCTGCGCGAGAAGAATTTCGAAGTCTGGCAGCAGCGGCTGCGCGAATTGAAAGCGGAACTGGAGGCCATCCCGGTCGGCGATACCTCTTCGGCCTATCATTGGAATCACCATTATTGGGGTGATGATCACCAAATCCTCGACCCGGGCAAGATCGTGGGCTGGATTTTCGTGCGCAAGGAGGGGGAAGTCGGGGGAATGAGAATCAAGCGGTGATCGCGCCTGGATCGGGCAAATCGCGGCGCCGACCGATCATCGCCATTGACGGTCCCGCGGGCGCCGGCAAGACCACCACCGCGCGCGAGGTGGCCCTCCGGCTGGGATTCCTGCACCTGGATACCGGAGCCATGTACCGCGCGCTGGCGTTGAAGGTCTTGCGATCCCATTGCCCCCTGGATGATCTCGCCGGAATCGCCCGCATCGCCAGAGATACCGATGTCTGGCTCCAGCATGAGGATGGCGGACAGCGAGTTCTCCTCGATGGCGCGGATGTCACTTCGGAGTTGCGCTCAGCCGAGGTTACGCGGGCAGTGACTCCGGTGTGCGAGGTTCCTGAAGTTCGTGACCGGATGGTGCTTTTGCAGCGCCGGTTGGGACGCCGCGGTGGAGTGGTGATCGAAGGGCGGGATATTGGCACCGTGGTCTTCCCCGACGCGGAACTGAAGGTTTTTTTGACTGCCGATTTGGAGGAGCGCGCCCGACGACGGTTGCGTGATTTGCAGAACGCAGGACAAATGGCCGATCTTCAGGCGGTAACAGAGGATATTCAGCGCCGCGACCAGCGCGATGCTGGGCGCGAGCATAGCCCCTTGAGACAAGCCGCGGACGCTGTCGTTTTGGACACCACGGGAATAACCTTTGAAGAGCAGGTCGAGACCATTTTAGGCCATTTCTCGCTCATTCGATCATAGCGCATGTCGGTTCTTTATCATTCAATTGTCATTTTTGTCCGGAATACGGGCAAGGCGTTTTTCGGGCTGACGGTGGAGGGATTGGAGCATGTGCCTTCGCAGGGGAAAGTGCTCATCGCGGCCAATCATCAGTCCTACTTAGATCCGCCGCTTTTGGGCAGCGTGCTTCCCCGAGAGATCAACTATCTCGCCAAGGTTGAGCTCTTTCGCAATCCGCTTTTCGGAGCGCTGCTCCGGCATTTGAATTGTATCCCCATTAACCGTTCCGGCCAGGACATGGAATCTCTGCGCCGAGCCATAAGAGTTCTGGATTCCGGCGGAGCGCTGCTCGTCTTTCCCGAAGGAACGCGCAGCCGCAGAGGTGATTTCCTGCGTCCCACCCGGGGATTAGGTCTCCTGGCCAAGCAGAGCGGCGCACCCGTCGTGCCCGCCTACATTCACGGGACGAGAGGATTCTGGCGTCGTCTCTTTCGCCCGGGCGGCTTGAGAGTTGTCTTCGGTGAGCCCCTCCATTTTTCAGCTTTCAACGTAGAACAATTGAAAGGGGGCGACCGCTATCAGGCCTTTTCCGACGAGGTCATGCAGATCATCGCGGCGTTGAAGGCCGCGCGCCCATAAAGGATGAAAGCCATCATTGATCCCAAGGCCGGTTTCTGCGGAGGCGTCAAGCGCGCCATCACGCTGGCCGAGGAGCTGCTGCAGCAAGGCGGGCGCCTGGCGGTGAAGGGGGAGTTGATCCACAACCGCCTGGAGATGGAGCGCCTGCAAGCGCTGGGGCTGAAGTACGTTGATGATCTCGAAGAGGTTGAGGATTGCCCGATCCTGGTCCGCACTCATGGCGAGGATGGGGCCTTCTTCCAGCACGCTCAGGAGCTGGATCTTGAAACAATCAACGCCACCTGCCCCAAGGTGCGGCGGTCGCAGAGCGTGATCCGTCGCGCGCATCAGCAGGGCCGACAGATTATCATCGTCGGGCGGATCAACCATCCGGAAGTGATTGCTCTGCAGGGGCACTGTGAAGGACAGGCCATCGTCGTGTACAAGGATGATCTGCCCGTGCAGGTGGACAGCCAGAAGCCCACGCTGCTGATCGCCCAGACGACGGTGGCGCCGGAGATTTTCGCCGAATGGCAGGAGCGTTTGCAGCGTCAGATGCTCGATTTGGAGGTCTTTGATTCGCGCTGCAGCTTTGTGACGCGGCGGCAGAAAGAGCTGGCCGCTTTTGCGGCGGAGCATCCGGCCGTCGTCTTCGTGGGCGGCAAGAACAGTTCCAACACGGCGCTGCTTTTCAACGTGTGCCGGCAGATCAATCCCCGATCCTACTTTGTGGAAAACGAGGGCGAGCTCGATCCGGATTGGTTCCGCCATCTCGACCGGGTCGGCGTCTCGGGTTCGGCCTCCACGCCGATGTGGCAGTTGCGCCGCGTGGCGGACGCCATCGAGTCTCTGATTGAAGTTTAGGCTCCCAGTATTTGAGCCACCCTACATCATTGTTCAACGTCCCAATTTAACGAAGCTTTCGTGCTTTTAGCCAACAGGAGGCATTAGCAAATGACTGTCAACCCCGAAACCCAGCAAAACTCGCAAGAGGCTGCGACACCAGAACCCCAAGTCGAACGGACGATTCCGACGCCCGCGCCCGCGCCCCCCGCCGCTCCAAGTGAACCCGAAAAGGTCATTGCTCTCTCCGAGCTTTCCGAGGAGGCCGAGTACGCGCCCGAAGAGGCGGCCTTCATGGCCAAGCTCTACGAGGACACAATGCGGGAAATCAAGGCGGGCGAGATCGTCTCCGGTCGAATCATCTCCATCAGCGAGAAAGACGTCGCCATAGACATCGGCTTTAAATCCGAAGGGACCGTTCCCATCGAGGAATTCGACAATCCCAGCGCGCTCAACATTGGCGATACGATCGAGGTGTATCTGGAGAAGATAGAAGATCAGGAAGGAGAACTGGTTCTCTCCAAGCGCCGCGCCGATTTCGCCCGCGTCTGGGCCAGAATTCTCGATCTTCACGAACGCAGCGAAACCGTGCAGGGCCGATGCATGCGCCGCATCAAGGGCGGCATCGTCGTAGACGTGATGGGAATCGAGTCGTTTCTGCCGGGATCTCAGATAGACGTGCATCCGGTGCGCGATTTCGATTCCTGGATCGGCCAAACCTGCGATTTCCGCATCGTCAAAGTCAACGAACTGCGCAAAAACATCGTGCTCTCGCGCAAGGTGCTGATCGAAGAAAACCTCCGCGACGTGCGCGAGAAGATCTTGAGCGAAATCCACGTGGGGCAGGTCATGGAGGGCCTGGTCAAAAATATCACCGACTTCGGAGCCTTCGTGGATCTGGGCGGCGTGGACGGCCTGCTGCACATCACGGATATGTCTTGGGGGCGCGTGAATCACCCCTCCGAAGTGGTCACCTACGACCAAAAGATCAACGTCCGCGTGCTGGATTTCGATCCGGTGCGCAAGCGCATCTCCATTGGCCTGAAGCAGCTTCAGCCGCATCCCTGGGAAGGCATTGAGAACCGCTATCCGCTGAAGGCCAAGGTGAAGGGAAAGGTGGTCTCGCTGACCAAATATGGCGCCTTCGTCGAGCTCGAGCAGGGCATCGAAGGCCTGATTCATATCAGCGAGATGAGCTGGACGCAGCACATCAAACACCCGGCGCAAATCCTGAACATCGGCCAGGAGGTGGAGGTCGTCGTCCTGTCCATTGACGCGGAGAACCGGAAGATTTCTCTGGGTCTCAAGCAGACAGAAGAGGATCCCTGGGAGAAGCTGGAGCAGAAATACACGATTGGCAGCCGCCATACCGGCGTGGTGCGGGATCTGGTTCCCTTCGGCGCCTTCGTGGAGTTGGAAGAGGGGATCGAAGGGCTGGTGCACATCAGCGACCTTTCCTGGACCCGCAAGCTGAAGCATCCGGGAGAGATCTTGAAGAAGGGCGATCACATTGACGTCGTCATCCTCTCCTTCGATCGGGACGAACGGCGCATCGCCCTGGGACACAAGCAAACACTGGAGAATCCCTGGGAGGCTTTCGAGGCCCAGTATTCCGTCGGCAGCGTGATGCCGGGAAAGATCGCCCGCACCGTGGACAAGGGCGCCATCGTCGAACTGCCGCACGGCTTGGAAGGTTTCCTGCCGGTGTCCCAGTTCGGCAAGGATTCCAAGACCGGCCGGGGGCGCGCCATCAAGGAAGGCGAAGAATTGAAGCTCGAAATCCTGGAATTCGATAAGGAGAACAAGAAGATCATCCTCTCGGCGGCCAGCGCGCAGAAACGGGAAGAGGAGAGCGAATATCTCGCTTACCTCGAGCAGCAGAAGACCGGGACCGAAGAGACTGCCGCGCCGCCCGAAGCTCCGCCTCCTGAAGCTCCGCCTGCCGAGGAAATCGCAACGGAAGCTCAGCCGGAAAAACCTAAAGCCAAACCCAGATCGCCCAAGAAGGCTCCTAAGAAGGAGGAAGGCCGACCCGAGGGTGAAGAATCAGCTCCGGCAGCCGAAGCGCCAGGCGAAGAAGCCGCGGCCAAGGCCAAGCCGGCTCCGGCGCGACGCAAGAAATCGAGCAAGGGCGAGGAGCCTGTTGAAAAACCCCCCGCGCCCGAGGCCACGGGCGGAGAAAATCCGGAATCTCAATAGATTCTCTCAATGCCCGGGATCTTTGTTCGCACCTTCGGCTGCAAGCAGAATCAATTCGACAGCGAGCTCTTGCGGCGGCGATTTCTGGACAGCGGTTCTGTCCTGGCGGCGTCGCTTGAGCTCGCCGAATCTATAGTGTTGAATACCTGCGCCGTCACCCAAAAAGCGATCTCCAAGGCGCGCGGCGAAATCGGCCGATTGCGGCGTATGAATCCCCGCGCCCGCATTTCGGCTGTGGGGTGCGGCGTACGGTATCACCGGGAAGCATTTGACGGCGCGGACGATTTCGCCGAGCTTTCTTTGCCGGGCTCAGAGTCAATCCGATGCGAGCCGGAAAGAGAGCTCCGAGGACCGCATGGAGTCATTCCGGTCGGCAAAACGCGCGGTTTCCTGCGCATCCAGAGCGGCTGCGATGAGGAGTGCGCCTATTGCATCGTACCCAGGCTGCGCGGACCGTCACGCAGCGTCTCCATAACGGATTGCCTGACAGCGCAGCAGGAATTGCTTTCGCAGGGAGCGTTGGAAATTGTCCTCACGGGAACGAATATCGCTCTGTGGGGCCGGGATCTGCCGGGACGCCCCGCGCTTTTGGATCTTCTGAAATCGTTGGTCGCACAGATCGGCCCGGCGCGTCTGCGCCTCTCCTCATTGGAGGCTCCGCTATTGGCGCCGGAATTCCTCGATTGGTGTCTGCAAGAGCCTAAAATCTGCCGCCATTTTCATATCGCACTGCAGTCGGCCAGTCCTCGAGTATTGGAAAAAATGAATCGTGACGCTCTGAGTGAATCCGCAGCCGTTTATCTGAAGACCATCGCGAACGACTATCCCGACGTCTGTATCGGCGCGGATATTATCGCCGGATTGCCATGTGAAACCGAATCGGATTTTTCGCAAACGCTGGACTGGATTCGAAACGTTCCACTATCCTATCTCCACGTATTCCCCTATTCCGAACGAGAAGGCACAAAGGCTGCCGGCATGGGATCGTTCGTGGCACTATTGGAACGGCGGCGCCGCGCAGCGGCATTTCGGCAATTGGGTGTTCAGTTAAAAAATGAGTTTATTTTTAGGAACCAAAACCATCTTGGCGGGGTTGTGGAATTAGGCCGCAATCGGGCGGGACGGCTTCAAGGACTGGCGTCCAATTACTTGCATGTGACCTGCAATGGGGATTATCGCGCGGCGGATGCGGATTTTCCCATGCCACTGACTGGCAAGCGAGCCGTTTCAATTCATTTGCAGCCCTCGTCGTGAGAAAGCAGAAAGCAGAAGGCAGAATTTCCTCAGTCCCATGAGATGATCATGATTAATAAAAAGCGTTTAAAGGGATTCTTCCTGGATTTGGTTCAGATTGATTCACATTCGCGGGAAGAGAGAAACGTCGCCCAATATGTCAAGACGCATCTGGAAGCCCTGGGAGTGGACGTGGTCATGGACGACGCTGGAGAAAAAATCGGCGGCAATTGTGGCAATCTGCTGGCGCGCCTGAGAGGGTCGGTGGCCGGCCGCGTGAAGCCCTTGTTGTTTTGCGCGCACATGGATACAGTGGTCCCCGGGAAGGGCGTGAAGCCCGTGGAAAAGAATGGCGTGATTACGTCATCCGGCGATACGATTCTGGGCTCGGATGACAAATCCGGCGTGGCCGCCATGCTCGAGCTGGCGCACGTGCTCAAGGAGAATGAAGTCCCCTTCGGTGAAATCGAATTGCTCTTCACCGTGGCCGAGGAAATCGGCCTGATGGGCGCCAAGCATTTTGATACCTCCGTTTTGAAGTCAAAACAGGCCTACTTTTTGGACACCGAGAACGTGCACAGCATCTGCACCGGCGCTCCTTCGGCCTATCGCATGACCTACCGGATCTTTGGCCAGGAAGCTCACGCAGGCATATGTCCGGAAAAAGGTCTATCCGCCATACTGGTCGCCGCCAGGGCGATTCAGGCCATGCCGCTGGGGCGAATTGACCATGAAACGACCGCCAATATCGGCACGATCGAAGGCGGCACGGCCACCAACATCGTCACCAAACTGGTCACCATGCGCGGGGAAGCCCGTAGCCACGACAAAGCCAAATTGGAAGTTCAAGTCAAGGCCATGCGCGATGCCCTGGAAATGGCCGCCGACCGCACCGCCATCGAGATTGATGGCAAGCCGGTGCGCGCGCGCGTCGAAGAAACTCGCAACCTCGAATATCAAGCTTTTCGCATTCCCGAAAATGCTCGCACCTATCAGTTGGCGCATCTTGCCGGCACCGAAATCGGCCTGAAAATGGAATCGGAAATCTCCGGCGGCGGAAGCGACGCCAACATTTTCAATGCTCAGGGAATTGAATCCGTGGTCATTGGGACGGGGATGCAAGAACCGCATACGGTCAAGGAGTACATCCGCTTCGAAGATATGGCGACCTCGGCAAAGCTTATCCTGACCATGGTGCAGAGGGCCGCCCAATCCGCCTCGAAAGCGTGATTCGGCAATCCCTGATCCGCCGTCGTAGGTTTATCCTTCACTCTTTTGCCCACCTGGTCAACGATTCCTATTCCGGCTTTCTGGCTCCGCTGCTGCCTCTTCTGGCGGCCAAGCATGGTCTAGGCCTTGCCGGAGCCGGCCTCTTCGCCGGCCTGCTGACGCTCGCCGCCTCCCTCTCGCAACCCCTCTGGGGTCTGATCAGCGACCGCCGCCCCAGCCGCTGGTTTGTGCCGGTGGGAATTCTTGCCGCGGGGATTTTTCTCAGCCTTATGGGTATGGCTTCCAGCATCGCCCTTCTGGCGTTGGTGATCATCGTAGGTGGATTGGGCGTGGCCTGCTTTCATCCCATGGGCACGACGATCGCCTCGGCGCTGGCGGCGCGCAGAAAAGGGCTGGCCATCGCCTTATATATTACCGCAGGTTCCATCGGCTATGCGCTGGGGCCGATTCTGATTTCCAGCATTGTAGCCCGCTATGGTTTGGCCTGCACCTATCTGGCCATCGCTCCGGCTTTGGCGATGGCGGCTCTTTGGATTTTCTACGGCCCGCGCGACGGTTCAGGCTTGCCCTCCGGAACCATGACGTCATTGCCGAGTGCTTCTGTAAAGGAAGAGAGTTGGAAGCCGGTCATTCTCCTGACGGCCACGAGTGTGGTGCGGGCCTTCGTGGTTGTCTCCTTCCTGAATTTTCTCCCCTTCCATCTGCAACGAAAAGGGCTGGATCTGGAAGCGCGAAGCATCTATCTCTTCGCCCTGCAGTTTGGCGACGCCGTTGGCAGCCTGATGGGAGGCATGCTCTCGGATCGTCTGGGCCGGTGGCGGATCATGTTCTGGTCGCCCCTGCCGGTTCCGGTTCTCCTCATCGCCTTTCTGAATATCGGCGGCTCGGCCGCGCTAATTCCGCTCTTTCTGGCCGGAATGATGCTCTTCGCCTCCGCTCCGGCAGTCATTGTCAGCGCGCAGAAGCTCTTGCCGCGCCGCCCGGGAATCGCCGCCGCGCTGCAAATTGGTTTCGCCTTCGGAACGTCTGGCTTGATGATGACGGGAGTGGGGAGGATGGGTGAGCTTTTTGGATTGGAGCGGGTTTTCCATTTCGTCGCAATTCTGCCGCTGCTAATGGTCGTCTGGGTCTGGTTCTTAAGATCTCATCGGAAGGCATTTGAAGCCGCCCAAACATTATGAAGAATTGCTAAGATTTTTCTTTTTTTGCGCCTATAAATCCCTATATTCATATATATAATTATTGGTATATGAGATGACGAGAGAATCAGAACGCCGCTTGAAGGCGCTCGCCGACCCGGGGCGCCTGAGCGTGCTGGCGCTGGTGCATGAGGCGAGCGAAATCTGCGTCTGCAAAATCGAGCAGGCTCTGAAGCTGCCTCAGCCTACGGTGTCACGGCATTTGAATCGCCTGAAGGAGGCCGGCTGGGTTCTGGATCGTCGCCAGGGGAGGTGGATGCATTACCGGATGGCGGATGGAAAGGATTCCGCTTGGTACCGGGTGTTGGAATTGGTGCTTTCGCAGCCTCACCCGCAGCCGCGACTAAGGCCGAAAGCGGTCAAAGGTTCGAGTAAAATGAAAACCGCAAACACATCCCAGCAATTGGAATTGGAGTGCTAGATGGAAGCCGCCGCGCTTGAAGCGCCTCGCAGAAGACTATCCTTTCTTGATCGTTTCTTAACCCTCTGGATTTTTCTTGGCATGGCCCTGGGCGTCGGACTGGGATACTTCGCGCCGCTGGTGGTTGAAGTGATCACCCGCTTTCAGGCCGGCACCACTTCGATTCCCATCGCCGTCGGATTGATTCTCATGATGTATCCGCCGCTGGCCAAAGTGCGCTATGAGGAGCTGGGGCGGGTCTTTCGGGATTGGCGCGTACTGGGCCTTTCGCTGCTGCAGAATTGGATCATCGGGCCCATATTGATGTTCCTTCTGGCTCTGCTCTGGCTCTCAGGCTACCCGGAATATATGGCGGGCCTGATTTTAATCGGCCTGGCGCGCTGTATAGCCATGGTGATCGTCTGGAACGATCTGGCCGCCGGCGACGCCGAATATGCCGCCGGCCTGGTGGCGTTCAATTCCATATTTCAGGTGCTCTTCTATTCGCTCTACGCCTACGTCTTTATCACCCTGCTGCCGCCGCTCTTCGGATTTCAGGGCGCCATCGTGGATATCACCATCGGACAGATCGCCAGGAGCGTTTTCATCTATCTGGGCGTTCCCTTCCTCGCCGGTTTTTTAACGCGTTTCATCCTGATTCGAATCAAGGACAAGGAGTGGTATCACCGGCGGTTCATTCCCAAGATCAGCCCTCTCACCCTGATCGCGCTGCTCTTCACCATTGTCGTGATGTTCTCGCTGAAAGGCGAGACCATCATCGAACTGCCTCTGGACGTATTAAGAATTGCCGTCCCGCTGCTGATCTATTTCGTCCTGATGTTTCTCATCTCATTCTGGATGGGGAAGAAATTGGGCGCGGATTACGGCAAGACCGCCACGCTTTCTTTCACCGCCGCCTCGAACAATTTTGAGCTGGCGATTGCCGTGGCCGTGGCGGTGTTCGGAATTCACAGTGGAGCCGCCTTCGCCGCCGTCATCGGCCCCCTGGTGGAGGTGCCGGTGATGATCGGCCTGGTCGGCGTGGCGCTGAGGCTCCGAAAAACATTTGCTTCGCCCGCCCCGCCCTCCCACGAAGGGGTCCCTTCGGGAAAGGACGGGGCTACGGACTATGCAAGCCCCGTGAACGGGGCTAATTGACGTTACCGTGCCGCCGAGTTTCTCTCGAAAGGATCACTTCGTGGTGGACTTGATCCGCCGCGGCGGACCGCCTGCGGAGAGCATGCACTTTATGGCAATTTACAATTTGAAATTTGATATTTGCAATGGCTAAAACCTCCATCCTCTTCGTCTGCACCCACAACTCCGCCCGCAGCCAAATGGCCGAGGGGCTGCTGAATCACCTCTACGGCGACCGCTATGAGGCCTTCTCGGCGGGCACGGAGCAGACTCGCGTGCATCCTCTGGCCATCGAGGCCATGCAGCGCATCGGCCTAGACATCTCCGGCCACGAATCCAAGATCGTGGATCGCTTCGGCGATAAGCAGTTCGACATCGTCGTCACCGTCTGCGATCTGGCTCGCGCCACGTGCCCGTTTGTCCCGGCTCAAAAAGAGCGGTTGCATTGGTCTTTGGAAGATCCCTCTATCGCAACGGGAACGCGCGAACAGCAGTTGGCGGTGTTTGAGAAGGTGAGGGATGAGATCAAGAAGAGGATCATCAAGCAGTTTGGACCGTAGTCGGGGTCGTCTCGACCCCGACGATTTTCTCCGTCCGTCCCGAACTCCCATGTCCTCTGTCATTCCGGCGGACGCCGGAATCCAGCCCTCGCCCTGCCGCGCAGTGGTCCCTTCGGGAAATTGGAGTAGCCCAGGACTTCAGTCCTGGGCGTTGTTCGCCGATATTAAAAAGGGATAGATACGTTCCTAAAGGGGAAGCATGATAATCTCTGGTTCCAGTCTATCGGTTTCGTGGCAGTATGTGCAGTTCTACGCCCAGTTAAGCGCTGCCGAGAGCAGCCCGCCGGTGGAGGAATCCGCGCCGGAAACGCCGCCAGTCGAACCGAGTTCGGGGATTGCGCCCGCCGAAGAAGATCAGAAAGTGCGCGGCGAAAACGGGGTGCTGAGACTTTTGCAGGAGGGGCATTTCAAGCCCCACGCCGAAATGCGCTTGATGGAGATTTTTCACCGCGACCTGGCCATTCTGCAGGCGCAGAATGCGGATACCGCGCCACCAGCGTCCGGTTCGGCCGAGCCCGAAACCATATAGCCGCAAAGGGCGTAAAGAAAACGCAAAGGGCGCAGAGAAAAAACTCTTCGCGACCTCTGCGCAACCTTCGTGTACTCGGCGGTTAATTTAAATAAAATAGGCGGCCTCTGGCCGCCTTTGATTCTTCATTCTCCATTCTGCATTTATTTCAGCAGCACCATTTTTTGTATCCCCACATACTCTCCCGCTTCGAGCCTCGCAAAATAGATCCCGGTCGGCAACTCCTGCTGGAGCCGCCTCGCGGCGAGCCAGCCTGGCCGCCCTCCAAGGCCCGTGAACGGGGTTTGAGGCATTTTCAGCTCCGTCCTTTAGGGCGGGGCGCTCCGGGGCGGGAGCAAATTGCAAAAAATCCCCCCCGAAAATCCTTTGCCTTCCTTCGCCAATTTCCATATATTTATTAGTTTATGAAATGCCCACAATGCGTTGACTGTCACTCCCGCGAAAGCGGGAGTCCATAATGTTTAACAGATTCCCCGAGCGTGAGCCCCCCTTCGGGGCTTGCGCGGGAATGACATTCTTCAATCTGCGGGAATCTGCGGTTCAGACAATAATAAAATCAGCGGGAATCAGCGGTTCAGAAAATTAAATGCCCGACCTCGCCAAGACCTACGACCCCACGCTGGTTGAAGACAAGTGGTATAAATTCTGGGAGGAGAACGACCTCTTCCGCACGGAGGTGAACTCCGGCCGCGAGCCCTTCGTCATCATGATGCCGCCGCCCAACGTGACCGGCATCCTGCACATGGGGCACGCGCTGCAGGACTCTATCCAGGATGCCTTAATTCGATATTATAGAATGAGGGGCCGACAGGCCCTCTGGATGCCCGGCACCGATCACGCCGGCATCGCCACGCAGAACGTCGTTGAACGCGACCTTTTGGATCGCGGCATCAAACGCGAAGACTTAGGGCGCGAGAAGTTCTTGGCCGAGGTCTGGAAGTGGAAGGATAAGCACGGCGGGATCATCTCGAAGCAGAAACGCCGCCTGGGCGACTCCGCCGACTGGCATCGCGAACGCTTCACCCTGGACGAAGGCATGTCTGAGGCGGTGGCGACGGCGTTTGTCAAGCTTTACTATGATAAGGATAAGCTGGTTTATCGCGGCTATTACATTGTTAACTGGTGCCCGCGCTGCAGCACGGCCATATCGGATGAAGAAGTTGATCATCGCGAAACGCAGGGGCATCTCTGGTATATTCGCTATCCGCTACTCGCAAAGTCCGCCGTTGGCGGAAAGGATTCCGACGAATACCTGACCGTCGCCACCACCCGCCCGGAAACGATGCTGGGCGATACCGCCATCGCCGCCCACCCCGATGATGAGCGCTTCCTGCATCTGCAAGGCCGCATCGCCATACTGCCCGTCCTGAACCGCGAAATCCCCATCATATTCGATGACTTTGTGGATCCCAAGTTCGGCACGGGCCTGGTCAAGGTCACCCCGGCGCACGACCCCAACGACTTCGACATCGGCAAAAGGCATCATCTGCCTCAGATCATCGTCATTGATGAGAAGGGCGCGATGACGCACGAAGCCGGTCCCGATTTCGAGGGCATGGATCGCTTCGAATGCCGCGAAGCGCTGGTCGAGCGTTTGCAGGAATTGGGATTATTAGAGAAGATCGAACCGCACACTCACGCCGTCGGCCACTGCGACCGCTGCAAGACGGTCATCGAACCGTATCTTTCGCGCCAGTGGTTCGTCAAGATGAAACCGCTGGCGGAGAAGGCGATCAAGGCTGTAACCGAAGACCATACTATTAAATTCGTTCCGCCGCGTTGGGAGAAAGTTTACCTCTCATGGCTGGAAGAAATTCGCGACTGGTGTATATCGCGACAGCTCTGGTGGGGGCATCGCATACCGGTTTACACCTGCGAAGATTGCCAGCATGAATGGGCGGCGGCGAAGGCTCCGCAGGATTGCGAGGAGTGCCACAGCAAGAATTTCAGCCAGGATCCCGATGTCTTAGATACCTGGTTTTCGTCTTGGCTCTGGCCGTTTTCGACGCTTGGCTGGCCCCGAGAAAGCGAAGCCTTTCGCTATTTTTACCCAACTCAAGTCCTGGTGTCGGGCTACGATATCATCTTTTTCTGGATCGCCCGCATGATTATGGCCGGGCTGAAATTCACCGAGCGCGTACCGTTCCGAACTGTCTATATCACCGGCATGGTGAAGGACGAATTGGGCCGCTGGATGTCCAAGTCGCTGGGCAACGGCATTGATCCCATCGAGATGATTGACCAGTACGGCGCCGACGCCGTGCGCTATTCGCTGGTCGTCTTGACGACGGAAGGGCAGGACATCAAGCTGGCGCCGTCGCGCTTCGAGATGGGCCGCAACTTCGCCAATAAATTATGGAACGCCGCGCGGTTTCTGTTGATGCAGGAAAGGCCGGACAGATTCAGCATAAACGAGCCGGCTAAATTAACTCTTGAGGATCGCTGGATTTTATCGCGGCTGCAGCGCATGCTGGAAACGGTCGAGGATCGCGTCGCCCGTTTTCGCCTAAATGAAGCCCTATTGGCGATTTACGAATTCACTTGGCACGACTACTGCGACATTTACTTGGAAACCATCCTGAAACCCCGTCTGTATCGGAGTAGCGATCCAATTTATCGTGAAGGTATGCTGGCATTCGCGTTGAAAATCTTTGAGACGACATTGAGAGCTCTGCACCCCTTCATGCCGTTTGTCACCGAGGAGCTATGGCAACAAATTGCCTCGATAGAGGGATTAGATCTCAACATGAAGCAACCGTGCAGCATAATGAAGCAGAGTTATCCGATTGCTAATTCGGATCTTATCAATCCTACAATCGAGGCAACGATGGAGTATGCTCAGGAGCTAAACACCTCTGCTAGAAACTTCAGAGCTGAAAAGCAGGTGCCCAAAAAAGGCAAGATTGAAATCCATAGTGAATCGCTTGACGAATGCAAGAAATTGGAGGAATATCGAGACATAATAGCCACCTCAACCGGCAGCACAGGAGTTATATTCATAGAAACAAGACCCCAGGATTCAGTTAGTGCAGTAATACCAGGCCACGGTGAATTCTTTTTCCGGTATGGCGGCAGTCACAAGACAGAAGAGGAAAGGGTACGGGAACGTACACGTTTGGATAAGGAGATTGCACGCCATGAGGGACTCTTGCAGGCTGTTCATCACAAGCTCGTCAATCAGGAATTCTTGAATAACGCTCCAGCAGCAATTATTCAGCGTGAACGCCAAAAAAAGGCGGACATCGAAGCGACATTGGAGAAACTGCGACGCAACCGCCAGAGCCTTGATTAGATGACCTCATTGGGCACTGGCGGCCATGAATTTGTAGGGGTTTGAGGCAGGCCGGCCAAAACAGGAAAAACAAAAAACGGTTGACTCCCATGACGATGAGCATTACATTATACAAATTTGGGGACGGACGTGGGTAGAGTCAAGAGCAAAAAAGTTTCCGTCCTGATCGTGCCGGAGGGGGAGGGCGCCGTTTTCAGCTTCAAACTTCCGGTGCTGATCTTTCGCGTCGTCGTGGTGGCGGGCGCCGTGGGACTGATCCTGGTTCTCTTCATGTTTATTTCCTGGTCACAATTGCTGCGCAAGGCTTCGACCTACGACCGTCTGGCCGAAGAGAATGCTACCCTGCTCCAGGAACATGACCGTATTGTTCAATTGCAGGATAGGGTGGAGCGGCTGCAGCAATTGGAGGAGCAAATTCGGCGAGTCCTGGGCGTTAAGGTTTCGCCGGATTCGATCGGACGGTTCATCGAACCGCTTTACGCGGCGCAAAGCGAGTCCCCGTCGCGCGAAGAGGAAATAGCGCAAACGTCTTCGCCAGCTGCCCCTGGAGCTCATCCGGCGATATACTCGCTGATGGATGCCGGCATTCTCAAAGAGCCGGAGATACCCTCCTTATGGCCGGTTCAAGGCTTTCAAACTCGCGGCTTCGAGCCGGATGAAATTGCTCCCGAACGCGGACATGTCGGCGTGGATTTCGCCGCGCGCGAAGGGACCGTTATCAAGGCCACGGCGGGAGGAATCGTCGTCTGGTCGGGCTGGTCTACCCTCTATGGCAATGTGGTGATTCTGGCTCACTCTTCCGAATATTTCAGCTTTTACGGGCATAATCAAACCAATTTGGTCCAACCGCGGCAGCAGATCCGGCGCGGCGATCCCATCGCGCTGCTGGGCAATACCGGAAAATCCACCGCCCCGCACCTGCACTTTGAAATCTGGCGCGGCGGCGAGCCGCTGGATCCTTCGAATATCCTGATGCCGAACTGACATAAATTCTCGGAGTTTGAAAATGTTGTCCAAAACATCGGGCGTCCGTCTGCGCAACGGATCCGAACTGGCAACCATCATCGGCCAGGAAGCTTCGCTGGAAGGCAAGCTGGTGGTCAAGCATGCCATGCGGGTTGATGGTCAGGTGAAAGGGGAACTCTCCAGCACCGACACCATCACGGTGGGCAGCAGCGGCCATGTAGATGGGATCCTGAGCGCGGAAAACGTGGTTGTCGGCGGGCAGGTCGAAGGCACCATCAAGGCATCCGGCCGAATCACCCTGGAGGCCGGAAGCAAATTCACGGGTGACCTCGAAGCCAGCAAGCTGGTCATCACGGAAGGCGCCGCCTTCAACGGCCGATCCACCATGTCCGGTCACGCGGGCGTCTTGGGGACGCAGGCGCGCAAAATCCGCCTTGATTCCGGCCCCGAGGTGGGAGCCGCCGGAAATCCCTGATCGGAAAAGGATGTCGGGCGGCAGCGAATCCGGCGAACCAGCCGAGCCGGGCAAACGTCTGGCAGGTCGCGGCGCGCTGCCCCGAGCTTATGACGTGGCGCTGCGCTGGGCGCTGACTCTGGCCGTCGCCGTTCTCGTCGGCTTCTTTGCCGGACGCTGGCTGGACGGTAAACTGCACACCACGCCGCTCTTCATTCTGATTGGCCTGTTCTGGGGCATCGCCGGCAGTTTTCTGAGCCTATTCCTTCAACTGAGGAAGATGCAGGAAAACGAAGACGGTCAATCCAAATGAATGGCATTCCGCTATGGCTGTGGGCGATGGCCGGTGGGCTGCTCCTGGGGCCTGTCGGCCTGCTGATTCTGTGGCCGGGATGCAGCCGTGGACCGCTTTCGCTGATGAAAAGGTTCACGATCAGCGCGTTATTGAAACTACTTCTGGCCGGAATTGGATTCTACCTCGCTGTAAAGCATTTCAAACTGCCCGTTGAGCCCATCGTTTATGGCTTCTTGGGCGGATACGTCTTGTCTCTCATCTTGGAAATCTCCCTCTGCGCTTGGAAGGTGCGCAAATGCGCTCAAAACGTCACATCCGCTTCATCTTCTTCGCCGTCCTGACCTCCCTGGCCGTGTTGGCCTGCGGTGGTCGGTCATCGGCTGATGAGCACTCCTCATCGCCGGGTACGACCGGTCATTCCGCGACGGTGACGGACACGACTCCGTCGCAGCCGGCTCATGGAGAAGAGGGCGGCGTTCTGGGCTTGCTGGAGCACCATCTGATGGATTCCCGGCATTATCAATTCTTCGGACTGGATATCGCCCTGCCGGTCTTGACTTTGGGAGGCTATTCGCTGCCTGTCACCAAGCATACGATTATGCTGATTACGGCTGGAATCCTCTTGTTTGTGATCTTGGCTCCGGCGCGCAAAATCAAATCGGGCGCCGTGCCCCATGGGTTGGCCAACTTCTTTGAATTGATCATTCTCTTTATTCGCGACGATGTGGTCTATCCCTCGTTGGGCGCAGAGGATGGCCGAAAATATCTGCCCTACTTCCTCACGGCCTTCTTTTTTGTGCTATTCTCCAATCTCCTGGGCATGATCCCCTACGGCAGCACGCCCACGGGCAATATTTCCGTGACGGGCGCCTTGGCGGGCATTTCACTTCTGGTAATGATCGGATCGGGAATCGTGCGCCACGGGCCGTTGGGTTATCTGGGATCCTTTGTGCCGCACGGCGTGCCCATTTTCGTCGCGCCCATCCTCTTTCCCATCGAAATCATCGGCGTGGTGGTCAAGCACTTCGCGCTCTGCATCCGACTCTTCGCCAACATGCTGGCCGGCCACGCGGTGATCACCGTCTTTCTCGGATTGATTTCCAGCTTTTTCATCGCTCCGGTCTCCATTCTGGGCGCCGCGGCTATCTCGTTGCTGGAGTTGTTCATCGCCTTCCTGCAGGCGTACATCTTCACGATGCTGTCGTCGCTCTTCATCGGCAGCGCGCTGCATCCGGAGCATTAGGAGAAAACGTGGAACGAGAAGATCATATAAAATTTAGGGTGAATTCGTCCCACCAAGATTATGAAGAGATGGAAAAGCTCTTCGCGGCTGGCAGATATGCCTGGTGCTTATTCGTCGGACATCTGGTTATAGAGAAGTTGCTCAAAGCCTGCTATATGAAAATGGTTGGGATTGAGTACCCGCGCATTCACAACCTGGGTATGATCGCCCAGAAAGCAAGTCTGGGGATGAATGACAAACAAAGGAAGAATCTGGATTTCATTTCTGGTTTTCACATTGAAGCTCGCTACCCCGATGTAAAGCATAGCCTGTATAAAAAAGCCACGCATGAGTTCACGTTGAAAGCGCTGGCCATCATAAAGGAAACCCGAGAATGGCTGATAGAGAATCTATAGATTCCATCCGCGAGATAGTTGGACGTTACGCTGATGTTCTTCGGAATCATCAGATAAATATTGCTGAGGTTTTCCTGTTTGGCTCTTTTGCTAAAGGTACGCCACGCGAGTATAGCGATATTGATGTCGCTGTGGTTTCGGGCAGCCTATCAGGCGATCGCTTTGATGATCGCTGCGCATTGATGCATCTGCGCTGGGACGTGGACCTGCGCATCGAACCTCATCCCTTCCGGCCAGAGGATTTCACCGAGGACAATCCCGAGGCAGCGGAAATCATGCGGACAGGGATAAGAATTCTTTAATGGTGCCGCTATCCTAAGAGGTCTGTCTAATGAAATTTCGAATCGTTGTTGAACCCGATGGCGATGGCTTCCATGCCAAGGTACCGGTGCTCCCCGGTTGCGGTACCTGGGGCAAGACGAAAGAAGAGGCATTGGCTAACATCCGCGAGGCTATCGCGCTGTACCTTGAAGATTTCATATAACTCTTAAAGTAACGGATTCAAATCACACGGAGATCAAACCCTATGGAAAGTTTAGCACTCGGTTTCATGGGCGCCGGATTGGGCGCGGGCATCGTCACCCTGGGCGCCGGCTTGGGCATCGGCCGCATTGCCGGATCGGCCATGGACGGCATCGCGCGGCAGCCGGAAGCCGCCGCCAAAATTCAGACGGCCATGCTGATTTCCGCCGCGCTGATCGAAGGCGTCGCCTTCTTCAACGCCGTCATCTGCATGCTCATCGCGCTGAAATAGGGGCGGCTATGCAGGACATCATCATGCCCCAGCCGGGATCCATCATCTGGACCGCGGCCGTCTTCCTCGTGCTGCTCTTGGTGCTGCGCAAGTGGGCCTGGAAGCCCATCCTCGATGGTCTGCAGGCGCGCGAGGACGGCATTAAGAAGAACATCGAGGACGCCAAGAAGGCCAAAGAGGATTCGGAGAAACTGCTGGAGCAGTACAAGACCCAGCTCGATTCCGCTCGCAAAGAGGCGCAGAAGCTGATCGGCGATGCGACCTCTCGCGCCGAGGCCCTCCACGACGAGAAGAAAAAGCAGATCGAGACCGAGGCGCAGGCCATCCTCGACAAAGCCCGATCCCAGATTGAGCAGGAACGGCAGAAAGTGATCCAGGAATTGCGCCGGGATGTGGTCGAGATCGCTCTGAGCGCCGCCGGTAAGGTCATTGACAAGACTCTGAAACCCGAGGATCACCGCGAGCTGATTGACCGCGAAATCGAGAAGCTCAACTAACAATCCTGTCATTGCGAGTCCCGACTTTAGTCGGGACGAAGCAATCTCCTGAATCAAAGAGATTGCCTCGCTTCGCTCGCAGTGACCATTAATTAAATGAAAAACGAAGCTCTCATCCGCACCTATACCCGGCCTCTGTTCGACCTGGCGGTGGAGTCGCGCCAGTTGGACGCCATCGGCGCCGACGTAAAAACGCTGGCCGATCTCTACCAGCAGGTCCCCATGCTGGCGGAATACTTGGACAGCTCCAATATATCTCGCGCCAGGAAGACCGAACTACTGAAGCAGGCCTACGACAAGCCCTGGTCTACCTTCTTTGCTAATTTCCTCGATCTGATCCTGCGCAAAGGGCGCCAGAATATCCTCCCGGAAGCCTGGGGAGCCTATCAGCAGTTTTGGGATGACTACCATCAGAAACTCGACGTCACGGTCACAACCGCCGTGGAACTTACACCGGAACAGCGCGCCGCGTTGGAGCAGAAACTTGCCGCCAAGACAGGCAAGAAGATCACTTTAAAGAGCTTCCTCGATCCGCAAGTTCTCGGCGGGATCCGCATCCAGATCGGTCATCAGTTGGTGGACGGCACGATAGCCAATATGCTGTCCACCCTGAAGCAGTCTCTTCTTCCGCGATAAACAGGAAATCACAAACGCTTTAGGAAAGCAAAATGCAGCTTCGACCCGAAGAAATTACTTCCATCATCAAGAAACAGATTGCCGGATATGAGGCCAAGGCCGAAGTCGGCGAGGTGGGCGAGGTCATCCAGGTCGGCGACGGGATCGCGCGGCTTTACGGTCTGGATAATGTCATGGCCTCCGAGCTGGTGCAGTTCCCGAACGACGTGTTCGGCATGGCGCTCAACCTCGAAGAGGACAACATCGGTGTGGCCATTTTCGGCGATTACACCAAGATTAAAGAGGGCGACCTGGTGCGCCGCACCAACCGCATCGTCGAAGTGCCGGTGGGCGAAGAGCTTCTGGGGCGCGTGGTCAATCCTCTGGGATTTCCGTTGGACGGCAAGGGCCCGATAAAGACTAAGGGCGCCCGCCCGGCGGAGAAGAAGGCGCCCGGCGTGATCTTTCGTCAGCCGGTAAAGGAACCGCTGGAGACCGGTATCATGGCCATAGATGCCATGATCCCCATTGGTCGCGGGCAGCGCGAGCTGATCATCGGCGATCGCCAGACCGGCAAAACCGCCATCGCCGTGGACGCCATCATCAATCAGAAGGGTAAGGGCGTCGTCTGCATTTACGTGGCCATCGGCCAGAAGGGCTCGACGGTTGCCCGAGTGGTAAAAATCCTGGAAGACAACGGAGCTCTGAGCCACACGATCATCGTTTCCTCTACGGCGGAAGAATCCGCGCCCATTCAGTATCTGGCTCCGTACTCCGGCGCCGCCATGGGCGAATACTTCCGCGATTCCGGCCGCCACGCGCTCTGCATCTATGACGATTTGACCAAGCACGCTTGGGCCTACCGCCAACTCTCCCTGCTATTGCGGCGTCCCCCCGGGCGTGAGGCCTACCCTGGCGACATCTTCAATCTGCACTCCCGCCTCCTGGAACGCGCCGCCAAGATGTCCGACGACCCCAAAGTATCCGCCATGGCCGGCTGTTCGGCTCCGGGCGGTTCGTTGACGGCTCTGCCCATCATCGAAACTCAGGCCGGAGACGTTTCGGCCTACATTCCGACCAACGTGATCTCCATTACCGACGGACAGATCTATCTCGAGCCGGATCTGTTCTACTCCGGAGTTCGTCCGGCCATTAATGTCGGCATTTCGGTGTCGCGCGTGGGCGGCAACGCCCAGACCAAGGCCATGCGTCAGGTGGCGGGGTCGCTGCGCATGGATCTGGCGCAGTACCGCGAAATGGCGGCCTTCGCCCAGTTCGGATCCGATCTGGACAAGGCCACCCGCGCTCAGTTGACTCGCGGCGAACGCCTCGTGGAGATTTTAAAGCAGGGTCAGTACTCGCCCATTCCCATGGAAGAGCAGATCGCCGCGATTTTTGCCGCCACCGACGGATTCATGGATGCCATTCCCATCGCCGCCGTCAAGCGCTTCCAAGCGGATTTTATCAAATTCATGCGCGCAGTGCATCCGGAGCAGTTAAAGGAGATCGCGGAGAAGAAAATCATCTCGGACGATTTGAAATCCAAGCTGAAGGACTCATGCGCCGAATTCCAGAAGGGATTTGCGGTTGATAGGGCGGCATAGCTCGGCGCTTTCTATATGAATCCAAAATCCAAAATCTAAAATCCAAAATTCGGGATGCCCTCTCTCAAGCAAATCAAACGCCGCATCGCCTCCGTGAAATCCACCCAGCAGATCACCCGCGCCATGAAGATGGTGGCGGCGGCCAAGCTGCGGCGTGCTCAGGAAAACATCGTCAAGGCGCGGCCCTATTCGAACAAGCTGAAGCAGGTCATCCGTGAATTGGCCGAGCACGCCGATCCTTCCATGCACCCGCTGCTGGCGGTCCGTCCGGCCAGGGAGATCGGCGTCGTAGTAGTGACGTCGGATCGCGGGCTGGCCGGCAGCTTCAACACCAACATCATCAAGCGCGCCATCCGCGAAATCGAAAACGTCAAGAAGATAGACCCCGAGATCCATTTGGTAACCATCGGCCGCAAGGGAAGCGATTTCTTCCGCAAGCGCGGTTATGACATTATTCAGTCTCACACGCACCTTTTTCAGGATCTGCATTTCGGCGTCGCCGCCTCGATTGGCGAATCGCTGATTGATTTGTACGTGCAGGCGAAGCTGGACCGCATCTACCTGATCTACAACGAATTCAAGTCCGCCATTCAGCAGTTTGTCGTCGTCGAGCAGCTTCTGCCGATTATTCCCGAGGATGCTCCGGTGCGCCGCGGGATTGACTTTCTCTACGAACCCGACGCGTTGAACGTGCTCTCCGGAGTTCTGCCGCTCTACGTGAACGTGCAAATGTGGCGCGTCTTCTTGGAATCCAACGCCGCCGAGCATGGCGCTCGCATGACCGCCATGGAGAATGCCACCGAGAACGCCAAGGAGCTGATAGATTCCCTGACGCTGCACTACAACAAAGCCCGCCAGGCGGCTATCACCAAGGAGCTGCTGGAGGTCGTTTCCGGAGCTGAGGGGATGAAATGATGCTGTCTTCTTGCCAGCATTGATCGCCAGAAGATCGTGGAGTTTTGTGGAGGATAGCACAGAGATAGATTAGCCGGAACGAATAAATCTACAAACAAGACTGTCGAATGCGCAAGCTCATTCCCTTATCGCTGCTCGCATTGCACGGTCTACTTCTGATCATCGTCTTTGCGGGATTCCTATTCCCGGCTCAGACCTTCCGCTACTCAACCCTGCAGGTGGTAGTTCTTTCGGCTGTATTATTGCTTTTGGCCGCCGTCCCGATAGCCGTCTATTTCTATAAAAAGTCGGTCGGATGGAGAGGGTTGGCTTATTCCGTCATCCCGGCGGCTCTACTCGCCGCCGCCGTCTATTTCGCCCTGATGATGCGCTTTTATTACGTGCGCCAGTATCCTTTTGATCCCTTTTTGCAGATGCCGCCGCCAACTTCTTCTGATTTGATTGAGGCCAAGAGCGACAGCGCCTACCGGCTGCTGTTTCTGGGCGGATCCACCACCAAAAATGTGATCATGCCCGTCCCGAAGCGCTATCCCAGCGTTTGTCGGGACATTTTGCAGCAACGCTATTCCGATCGCAAAATCGAATTGTTCAACGCCGGCCAGGATTGGTACACGACCAAGCATATTTTGATTCACTATGTAACCTATTGCGCGGACTGGCAGCCGGATCTGGTCGTCATCATGGAGGGGATTAACGATCTGTGCCGTTCCTTCTCGCCTTCGGATTATGCGCTGGGCCGGTATAAGGAATCCTGGTCGCACTTTTACGGACCGGCCAGCCGGGGCGCGAATCCGCCGTCCTATGAAACCTATCTCTGGCGGAGATTCTGCGATTGGGTTCAGAATAGCTGGTATGGCCGATTTCGGTTTCGTTCAGCGGACTATCCCTTAGATCGTTTTGTCTCGCTGCCGCAATTCGAAGGCAACCTGCGCAAGATCGTTCGGGCGGTCCGGAGCAGCGGCGCGCAGCCGATTCTGGTGTGTCAGCCATCTTTCTACAAGCCCTCAATGACCGGCGAGGAATTGCGGATCCTGGGTTTCGGGATGCACTACTGTTACCGTACCCTTCCTTTCGGAGGGCGCGAATATCCCAGCGCCGCTTCATTGGCCGCAGCCATGCAGGCCTTTAATGACGTGACTCGGCGTGTGGCCCGCGAGGAAGGGGCTCTGCTGGTGGACGCCGAAGCCCAATTGCCCAAAGATCTGGACACTTTCGTGGATGACGTGCACTATACCGAATCCGGCACGCGGCATTTGGCGGAAATCGTCGCGCAGAGCATCATAGACGCGCAGGTGATCCCCAATCGGCTAATAAAAAACTAAGGAAATCATAAAGACTCGTACTCCATGAACCAAGCCCACATCAAACAAATCATCGGCGTCGTTGTGGACATCGCCTTTCCCGACGGTAACTTGCCGCCCATCTATCAGGCGTTGAAAATCCCGCGCGACGGCGCGGAGGATCTCACCCTTGAGGTGCAGCAGCACCTGGGCGACCGCGTGGTGCGCGCCGTCGCCATGGACAGCACCGATGGCTTGAAGCGAGGTCAGATTGTTTTCGACAGCGGCGGTCCTATCACCATCCCCGTGGGCCCGGCCACGCTGGGCCGCCTGATCAACGTCATCGGAGATCCCATTGACGGCCTGGGCGAGATCAAGACCGACACCCGCTATCCGATTCACCGGCCCGCGCCCGAATTGAAGGATCTCGAAACCAAGGCGCTGATGCTGGAGACCGGCATCAAGGTCATTGACCTGATTCAGCCCTTCGCCAAGGGCGGCAAAATCGGCCTCTTCGGCGGCGCCGGAGTGGGGAAGACGGTCATTGTCATGGAGCTTATCAATAACATCGCCAAAGCGCACGGCGGCATCTCAGTCTTTGCCGGCGTGGGCGAACGCACCCGCGAAGGCAACGATCTGTTGCGGGAGATGATCGAATCCAAAGTGATGAATTACGGCGACAAATTCGACGTGGGCAACTACAACCTCGCCAACGTGGATATGAACGCCGTCAAGACCTCGAAAGTGGCCATGGCCTTCGGGCAGATGAACGAGCCGCCCGGCTGCCGTCTGCGCGTCGGTTTAACCGGCCTGACGCTGGCCGAGTATTTCCGCGATGAAGGCAAGGACGTTCTACTCTTCATAGACAATATCTTCCGTTTCACTCAGGCCGGCAGCGAGGTATCGGCGCTCCTGGGCCGCATGCCTTCTGCGGTGGGCTATCAGCCGACCCTGGCGACGGAGATGGGCGCTCTGCAGGAGCGCATCACCTCCACAAATCGCGGCTCAATTACCTCGGTGCAGGCCATCTACGTCCCTGCCGACGACCTGACCGATCCGGCTCCGGCGACGACGTTCGCCCACCTCGACGCCACCACCGTGCTCTCGCGCGCCATCGTCGAATTGGGCATCTATCCGGCGGTGGATCCGCTGGATTCCACGTCGCGCATCATGGATCCCCACGTCATCGGCGAAGAGCATTACCAGACCGCCACGCGCGTGCAGGAAATCCTGCAGCGCTACAAGGACTTGCAGGACATCATCGCCATCCTGGGCATGGATGAACTGTCCGACGAAGACAAACAGACGGTCGAACGCGCCCGCAAAATCCAGAAATTCCTATCCCAGCCCTTCCACGTCGCCGAAGCCTTCACCGGAAGAGCCGGAAAATACGTGCCCATCAAGGATACGATTCGCGGCTTCAAGGGGATCGTCGAAGGCCAGTATGACAAGATTCCGGAGCAGGCGTTCTACATGGTTGGCGGCATCGAAGAGGTTGAAGCGCAGGCCAAAAAGTTCGCGGCCTGAAACGGCACACGGCTGGCCAAGATGTCTCGTAGTATAAGACAAATCCTGCTAAGATCTTAAGGCATCCATGATCGCCCTGGTGGTCATCGCGACGATCCTGATCCTGCTGATTGGCTATCGTATTTACGGGCAGTTTCTGGCACGGCAGTTGGAGCTGAATGACTCGAATCCCACTCCAGCCTGCCAGATCAACGACGGGGTGGATTACGTCCCCGCCAAACCGGGGCTGCTCTTGGGCCAGCACTTTTCAGCGATAGCGGCGGCCGGTCCCATCGTCGGCCCCATCCTGGCGGGAATATGGTTCGGCTGGTTTCCGGCGCTCCTCTGGATTGTCCTTGGCGCTATTTTCATCGGCGGCGTGCACGATTTCGGCAGCTTGGTCGCGTCTATCCGCCATAAAGCCACCTCCATCGGCGAGATCGTGCGGCGGCACATGTCGCCGACCGCGCACTTGCTGTTTTTGATCTTTGTCTGGCTCTGCCTGGTGTACGTCATCATCGCCTTCACCGACATCACCGCGCAGACCTTCAAAACGGTGACGCAACAGACGGCCTTTGGACCGGGCGTGGCGGCCTCTTCCTTTCTATACATATTGGCGGCCATGCTCCTGGGCGTCCTGCTTTATAAATTTAAGGTTCGCACGATGGTCGGCACCTTAGTCTTTTTGCCGGTAGTTCTTTTCATAATCTGGATTGGGCCGCGCCTGCCGGAGCCGATTCTCGGCGCTTTATCGGGCGTTTCCGCCAAGCAATGGGATGTGATCATCCTGATCTATTGTTTCCTGGCTTCCGTGATCCCCATGTGGCTGCTTTTGCAGCCTCGCGGTTATCTGGGCGGCTGGCTCCTCTATCTGGTCATCGCCGCCGGACTCATTGGAGCGCTTTTCGGAGGCTTTCCGGTGCAGTATCCCGCCTTCAACACGGCGGGTCTGGAAAGCCTGGTCAACGGCAAGCTGATCTTTCCCATCCTCTTTATCACCGTCGCCTGCGGAGCCTGTTCGGGCTTTCACAGCATTGTCAGTTCGGGGACGACCTCCAAGCAACTGGCCAAGGAATCCGATGCGCGCAAGGTCGGTTATGGCGCCATGCTATTGGAGGCTCTGGTGGCGGTGCTGGCGCTGGCCACGGTGATGATGCTGCCACGGGGGTCGGAGATGCTCAAGAGCGATCCCAATCTAATCTATGCGAATGGGATCGCGCGCTATCTCGGATTGGTGGGGATCGGCTTCAGCGTGGCGTTTCCTTTCGCCCTGCTGGCTTTTTCCACCTTTGTCTATGACACGCTCGATGTCTGCACGCGCCTGGGCCGGTATGTTTGCCAGGAGCTTCTGGGTTTGAGCTCGCGAACCGGTGCTTTCCTGGCAACGCTGATTACGCTCTTGCTGCCGCTGATCTTTCTGATGTCAACCAAAGAGAAGGCCTACTTGGTCGCCTGGCCGATTTTTGGGACTTCCAATCAATTGCTGGCCGGGCTTTCTTTGATGGCCATATCAGTCTGGCTGATCAAAACGGGCAGGAGAGCGATTTATGCCATTCTTCCGATGATCTTCATGTTGATTATGACCATCTGGTCGCTGTTGCTGTTGATCTGGCCCTTGATCCAGGTGATGCCCGACTGGCTGAGCGGATCATCGGTCAAATCCGATCTGGTCATCAGCGGGATTTTCGGGGTCATTTTGTTGGTTCTCAGCCTTTGGCTGGTGCTCGAGACTAAAAACACGCTGATGCCAAGAGAAAAACGCATCGCGGACCGCTGATCCGCCTGCTCAGATTCGACATTATTCTCAAGAGACTATGCCCAACACTTTCCAACTTGATGTGGTCACTCCCCAGGGCGCCGTCTTCTCCGGTCCGGTGGAGCATCTGCGCGCGCCCGGCATCGCCGGATCTTTCGGCGTGCTGACCGGCCACACGCCGTTCATGACGGCTCTGGATATCGGCGAAGTGGACATCCGGCAGAACGGCCAGGATCGCCCCATGGCGATCTCCGGCGGCTTCATCGAGGTCCAACCGGATCACACCGTAATTCTGGCGCAGACGGCGGAGTTCGCCGAAGCCATTGACGTGGATCGCGCCCAATCCGCCCGCCAGCGAGCTGAAGATCGCCTCCGCGCCCACCAGGCGAATCTGGATGAAAGCCGCGCCAAGGCCGCTCTCGCTCGAGCCGCCAATCGCCTGCGGATTGCGGGGAGGAGATAGTCATTGCGTAGAGCGGCAGTAGGCTGCCGCCAGTGATGTAGGGGCGCACAGCGATGCGCCTTTTCTGTTGCGCCATGCCGAAAGATCGAGGACAAAAGAGACTCCGCCTCCGCCTGCGCGGCGTCGTGCAGGGGGTGGGAATGAGGCCGTTCATCTTTCGTCTGGCCTCCGAGGAAGGCCTTTCTGGCTTCGTCTATAATGATGGCCAGGGTGTCGTTGTAGAAGCGCAGAGTACGAAGAAAAACCTCGATCGCTTCCAGCAACGCTTGAGATCCGAATTGCCTCCGGCCGCACGTCTGGACGATCTAAATATTTTGGAACTGCCGCCTGCTGATTCGTCGGGTTTTGCGATTCTGGAGAGTCCGCCCGACGGAGCCAAGTTCACTCGACTTTCTCCCGACTTGGCTACCTGTTCCGACTGCCTGAATGAACTGCATGAGCCTACCGACCGCCGCCATCACTACCCTTTCATCAATTGCACCAACTGCGGCCCGCGCCTGACCATCATTCAGGACGTGCCCTACGACCGACCGCGCACCACTATGGCGAAATTCGCCATGTGCGGGGACTGCCGGCGCGAATATGACGATCCACTCAACCGCCGTTTTCATGCTCAACCCAACGCCTGCTTTGTCTGCGGGCCGCGGGTTTTTATAATAGACGCTACTGATTTTCAGGAGGCGGTTTGGCCGCCATCCCGCGACAGCCGGATGGGGGCCATCCGGCCTCCTCAGATGGAGGGACTTATCTCGGCTCCGGAGGCGGGGTGGCCTCCACTCCGCGACAGTATTCAGATGGCATCTCAAGCCCTGAAACGTGGAGAAATCGTCGCCGTGAAGGGTATCGGCGGTGTGCACCTCGCTTGTGATGCATCGAATCCCAGCGCTGTTCGACGCCTGAGATCACGAAAATACCGCGAAGAGAGGCCTTTTGCCTTGATGGTGCGTAATGCCCTACGCGCTCATCAATTGACCCATATCAGTGCTGCTGAACAGGAATTGCTGACTTCGACGGCGCGCCCCATTGCGATTTTGGATGGTAAGCCTGGGGCTGCTGTTGCCGCCGAAATATCGCCTGGTTTAGGCACGATCGGTTTGATGCTACCCTACACACCGCTTCACTACTTGCTTCTTGCATCCTGCAACTTGGATCTGGTGATGACCTCGGGCAATCTCTCGGAAGAGCCTATTGCGTTCAAGGATGATGAAATCATCCCGCGCCTGAAAGGAATCGCTGATCTCTTTTTGCTTCACGACCGCCCCATCCACCTGCGCTGCGATGATTCCGTCGTCCGAGTCGTCCGAAACCGGCCTCTGATGCTGCGCCGATCGCGGGGCTACGTGCCTGATCCCATTCGTCTGCCGAATCCCCTGAAGCATCACATTCTCGCTTGCGGCGCCGAGCTAAAGAACACCTTCTGCCTGGGCCGCGACGATCAGTTGATCCTCTCGCACCACCTGGGCGATCTGGAAGATCTGCCGGTGCTCGAAGCGTTCGAACAGGGAATCGAACATTTCCTGAAACTCTTCTACACGCAGCCGGAAGAGATGGCCTGCGATCTGCATCCGGACTATCTTTCATCTCAATACGCCCGCGGGCGCGGACTACCGCTTCTCGAGGTGCAACACCATCACGCTCATGCTCTGGCCTGCTTGGCGGAAGCAGGTGATTTTTCGCCCGCCCTGGCGTGGACATTGGACGGGATTGGATTGGGGACGGACGGTACTCTCTGGGGTGGTGAATGCCTCTTGGTCAACGGTCTCCAGTTCGATGTCCTGGCTAGAATTCATCCGGTTGCTTTGGCGGGAGGCGCGAAGGCCATTCTCGAGCCCTGGCGCATCGCGACGGCGGCGCTGCTTTCTATGGCGCCCCGAGAAGGTCAACGAATGGCGGAGGAGCATTTCCCGGGCCGTCCAGTTGCGGAAATTGCCAGAATTTTGGAGACCGGAATCAACTGTCCTTTGTCCAGCGGAGCCGGCCGCCTGTTCGATGCGGTGGCGGCTCTGGCAGGAATTCGCGAGGAGATCGCTTACGAGGGACAGGCCGCGATTCTGCTCGAAGCTGAAACGCAGCGCGAGCATCCGGGCATTCTCGAATCACCGGAGGGATTGGTTCCATACTCGCTGCGTATTTCGCAGGAATCGGGGCGATGGATAATGGACTGGGCCGAGATGATCAGCGAAGTGATGCAGGATCGCAGGGATGGCAAATCACCCGGCTGGATTGGAGCGCGCTTCCACATCAGCTTGATTCAGAGCATCGTGAAAATCTCGCAATCCCTTCGGGAAAAGACTGGACTGAATAGAATTGCGCTGACCGGCGGCGTGTTTCAGAATCGGATCCTGTTGACCCATGTCTGGCAGGGATTGGAGACGGCGGGCTTTGATGTGCTGGTTCCCAGCGAAATTCCAATCAACGACGGTGGAATCGCTCTGGGTCAGGCGGCGGCATTGTGGCTGAGACAGGCCGAAACCGGATCAGCTTGCACCTAAACGGCGGGGGGGTATCACTCGCATCGGCATGATACCCCCGCTTATAGGCGCTCTGGATGTCCGCGCGGGCGGCCTACCCGTACTCCAGTTGCGGATTTCTCTGGTCAGCGCCAGTAGGATCTTGACCGCAATGCACTCAGAACATCCTCCAATGTCGCCTCCGGACCGAGTAGGTCGCGAATTGGGATGTGGGCCGGCTCCCGAACTCCGGGAAAGAAATGTGCCGGCTCCGGAATATCCGGCCGCACACGACGCGATCCCGCTTGGCGCTGAATCGCGATCCGATCAACCAGTTGCAGCTCGGGGTAAACTTCGTCAATGACCGAAATGATCACCATTTCATCATGCGAAATTGACCATCCGGGACCGAACCAATGCGCCGGCTCCTTCTCCAGATATGATACAGCCGCCGCCTGTGACGCCCATGGCACGTCAAGCGCGCTTTGCCATGGAAATCTGATGCGGAAATGCGCCGGTTCCAACCATTCCGTGCGAAACCTGAGTTTTAGCGCGTCAAGCCACGGCAGGTAGAGGTTGTACGTGCCGGGCGGCACTTTGCCAATCGTTTGCTTGGCCGCTGCGTTGCGCATGAATCCGACGATTTCTTTTTCCAGGAGTGTGCCCTTGAGTTGCTCGTTGGATGACGCAACGCTCTTGAAGGCGCTCTTTTCGCCGATCTCTACGCTAATGGGATAGGTGGTCGCCACCACGAATCCAATCTGCTGAGACGCTCGATCAAAGGCCGCATCAATACCCGACTGGAGCGATCCTCGAATCCATTGGTAGATCTGACGAAGCTCGTCGAATAATTTCACGAGTTGCGGGTGGGCGGGTTCGACGGGGCTCTTGTCGAATTTCATTTGCGCCATGATTCCCTCCTTTGCATCATTGGTACGGGGACAGAAACATGCCGGAAGCCAAATCCAGCCGGCAGAAATCTGGAAAATGAAGGTCGACTTAGCACCTCCTTTCTCCAACTTGCTGTTTAAAAACATCATAGGGCACTGGCCCGCTTTCCAATCCCAGGGAAGCCAACAGGTCCGATATCGGGATCTGGATATCCCGAGGCCGTTTCTTAACCTCCTCAGCAGGATGAGAAAGCAGCGGGCACTTTTCGGATGAAGAAGAAACGGCGACGAAAGGCAAGGTGGATGGCTCAAGTGCTTTCCCGATGTATTGCTCATAAGCTGCGGTCATTTCATCTATGATCTTGCCGCCGTACGCCTTAAGCTCTCGACTTCTTATGTCTATTTGTGTTCGCATCGCCAACGCAAATTGCCGAATCCTGTTTTGATCATCAGGATCATTCCTGAGATCGAAATCATAGATCATGCAGAGTTGTTCATAGGTGTCTAAGTTGGTGAATTTTATAAAATTTCTTGCCGCGCTGCGCAGCGACATGGTCAACGCCTCGGGGTAAAAACGTCGCAGCAGCTGCATATAGAAATCCACCTGCATGTTGAAATAGTGCAGGCCCTGATCGCTGAAATTGCGGTCGAAAAAAGCGAAGTTGGCGATTTGATGGAAGGCTTCGGCCTGGGCGTCCCTTATTCGATAATCGAATCCAAAGCAGTCCCCTGACAGCAGGCCACGGGACCTTAATTGGGCTTCCAGGCCAGTGCCTGCGTAGGCCTCGGCGCGGCAAAAATTAAAGGGATTGTCCAGATGGCGCTCCATGAATTTGAGATTAGCCAAAATATCATCCAGCACGGTATCCGGCTCAAACATAAGCAGGTTATAGGCCACATGGATGTCGAAATCATTCAGAATTCGCAAAGACTCCAGGATTTGGCTGTAGCGGCACCTGCGATTCAGGTTTTGTAGGCCATTTTCGGAGGCGTTCTCTACGCCGAGAAAAACCCGAAAGAGCCCCAGCTCATCCAGCGCGGCTACGGTCTCCTCGGTAATACTGTCGGGCCGAGCCTTAATGGCGATGGCGATGTGGTCAACACCTGCCTCGCGCAAGCCATCCCGCAGCGCCAAAAACCTCTTCAGCGCCTGCCTGGAATCCGGCAAATAGAAGTTGTCGTCCTGAAAATTAAAAATGCGCACGCCATATTGAAAGTAGAGCAGCTTCATCTCCCCTACGATGTTCTCGATGCTGCGAATCCGGAATTTCCTCCCGCCCACATGCTTATACCAGGCGTTGATGCTGCAGAAGGCGCAATTTCGCCAGCATCCGCGGCTGCTCAGAATGTTGGCCACCGGCTTGCCGAAATAGTCGTGGAAGGCAATCCGCTTGGGAAATTGAAGCGTATCCAATTGCGCCGGCGCCGTCACCGGATTGATGTGAATTTTGGCCTTCTCACCTCTGAAACAAAGTCCCGGCACGGCGAAGAGGTTCTCCAAATTATCGGCCAGTGCGCAAATTAATTCCTCGCCTTCCCCCAGTCCTATGGAATCGAAAGCCGGGTAATCCTCCAGCAGGCGCTCGCAATTGAAGGAGGCGAAATGTCCGCCCGCCACGATGTGGCCCCGATAGCCGGATGCCCGCAGCGCCTCGGCTAAATGACAAAACTCTCGGGCTCGCCCTGTAAATACCATGGACAAACCGATAATCTTGGCCTGGAATGGGATGACTTGGTTGACGACCTGAGGAATTTCTTGGGGGAAATTAAATGGGATGATGGAAACTTCGTGCCCTCTGGATTCGAGAGCGGAGGTCATGTATCGCAGCGCCAGATTCTCTTCAAGTTCTGCTCCAATTAGTGCCACTCTCATACTGCCTCCCTGCAGAATGAATTGCGCGAACACCAATTCCGAGAAATGCCGAGTGGTACCAGAGATAAGGCTTGGCCCGCATTATAAATAATACGAATTCTATTGCGAGTCAAGCCATTTTTCGAGATTTTGCCTTCCGTTCAAAAAAACATTTTGCCAGAGTTAGGCGGTCGGTACTGAGCATTCCCTTCACAAGCGACCACAGCTCGGTTCAGGCCTGAATCTCTATTTTATCCGGCCCCCCATACGTCACCCGCCCCGAAATCGAAGCATGAATCCTCGCCCCCAGCTTGCCTGCCGGAATTTCCCCGATCAATTGACCTTCCGCCACCCGCTCACCTTCCTTGATGACCGGCTCGGCCGGTGATCCTGATCCGTGGCGAGTCAGTATGGACACGCGGTTGGTCTCGAGCTTTTTGATGCTCAAGTCGGGCTTCTTCTGATAATATTGAGACAGTTCATAGCGCCGCATAATTCTTTCCGGCGAAGTGCGCCGGAAGAGACGCATGGGATTGGTCACGTACTCCTTTTCGGTGCGCTCGAACTTTATTCCCCGGGACATCAATCCGGCCCGGATTTCGAAATAGATGCGCCGCGGCGACAGCCAGAGCGGGCAGGCGTATTCGCACATGCCGCAGAACATGCACAGGAAAGATTCCATGATGACGCCGCTCTGATAAGAGAGCCCCAGCGTCACGGCATTCATGATCTTGTGGGGGCGCAGCTTGTGCCCTAACAGGAAGCGCGGGCAAACTTCGGTGCATTGCATGCAATTGGTGCAGGCGGATTGGGCCTGTCGCAGGATATGCCGCATGGGGATGGAGCGTTTCTGCAGCAAAAAATTATCCCAGGGCAGCACGAAGAAGCCGGAGGTGGTCTTGGTGACAGGGACGTCCAGCGTCTCTTTCACCTCGCCCATCATGGGGCCGCCGACGTAGAGCACCGGCCGATCGCAGGTCAGGCCCCCGCAGGCTTCGATGACTTCCTGAGCTGTCATGCCGATGGGCGCGTCCACCACTCCGGGGTGAGCCACCTCTCCCGCCACGGTTAGCACCCGGCGCGTTACCGGCTTCCCCTGAGCGGCTCGAGCGAGGTTTACCAGCGTTTCGGTGTTTTGGATCAGGACCTCTACCTCCGGCGGGATGCCGGCCTCCGGAACCGTGCGGCCGGTGATTTCGTGGACGAGCTCTTGCTCGTCTCCGGCGGGGTAGTAGTTCTTCAGGGCGAAGATTTCGGCCGCCTGAGCTCCCGTACGGCTCCGCAGATGCGAGAGGATCTCGCTCCGTTTCTCTTTTACGGCAATGACCCGGCGTTTGGCTTTCAGGGCGCGCGCGACCAAGTCCAATCCTTCAAGCAACTCCCCCATGCAATGCGTCATCACCGCTTGGTCGTTGGCCAGCAGCGGCTCGCATTCCGCGCCGTTGGCGATGACCGTATTAATGTGAGTGGCCTGCAGTTTGACGTGAGTGGGGAATCCGGCGCCTCCCGCGCCTACCACACCCGCCTCTTGCGCGGCTCTCGCCAGATCGCTTTGGGAATTTTCCATAGTGGATTCCTGAAACGCTTCGCCAAAATATAAGGCGTCAGGATTCGGATTGCAAGGCTTTGTCAGGTGAAATCAAATTGCGGGAAGACTTGCAGGCCCGCAAGAATTTGCTTGTTTTGGTCTGCTCCTCGTTGTATATTCTATGAAATTGACATCTGAGGAAATTCCAACCACCATGAGGACCATGAGATCAATCACCATTGCCGCCCTACTCAGTGTCGCGGCGGCGCAAGCCGGCCAGATTGAGCATATTGGCGATACTTACATATCGGGCTGGTATGAAAATGTCATCGTCCAGAATAATCGCGCCTATGTGGCCGATGTTTACGGCATGGCCGCCCTGGACGTCACGAATCCCAATTCCATGTTGGTTCTGGATCACCAGGCCAGCCTGGGATATTCTTACGGTCTGGATTTAGTCGGCGACCTGGCCTATTTGGGCAATTGGGAAGATGACCTGTTGGTGATCAACCAGGCCGACCCTCAAAATCTGTTGGTCATTGACAATGTCTCACTGCCCGGAGAAGTCTGGGCGGTGGATATCTTTGGGGATATCGCGGCCGTGGCCTGCGGATCGTCGGGCGTCGTCCTTCTGGATATCAGCAATCCACAAAATCCCCAGATTCTCAGCAATTTCGGCGTCAATAATTTCGTCGTGGACGTCAAGATCCACTACGAATGGCTCTTCATCGCGGGCTGGGAAGGAGGGGCTTTCTCAGCTTATATCGCCAATCCGCAGGCGCCGCAGGTGGTGGATGAATATAATCTTAATCCGGGCATTGTTCGCGGTTTGGATTATGCAGCCGGATTTCTATATCTGGCCGAAGAGAATTTTGGCTTGGAAGTTCTTTATGCGGGGAATCCGGCGAATCTGCAGTGGCAGGGAGGCTTTATCAGCAGCAGCGACTTTTTTAAGGTGCACGCCGATAGCAATCGCCTGTACGTGGCAGCCTCCGACAGCGGTCTGAAAATCTTCGATATCTCCCTGCCATATCAACCAGCCCTCTTATACACGCTTTCCACGGATGGCGAGGTTTGGGGCGCGTTCACCGAAAATAATCGGCTCTGGGTAGCGGACGGCCCCGGAGGATTGTTTGTCTATGACATTAGCGGAGGCGGCCAGCCGACCGAAATCGGACATCATGAACTTTTGGGCGGCATCGTGGGCTTTGCTCGCAACGGCGATGTCGTTTACGCTGCGGCGAAGCAAGATGGCTTGCAGGTATTCGAAATTCTGAGTGACAGTCTGGCCTGGCGCGGCGAAGCGGCTACTACGGATTCGGCGCGTTCTGTCACGCTGGATGGCCCGACAGCCTATGTTCCCTGCGGGAATGCCGGAGTGCATGTCTATAATATCAGTTCGCCGTTCGCGCCGGTTTACCTGACCACGGTAAACACCCCCGGTTTTGCCCGGCGGATGACCATTTCCGGCGATACCGGCTGGGTGGCGGATCAGGACCGCGGAGTGGCGGTTATCAATATCATCAGCCCCGGTTTCGCATCCCTCATCACAAGCATCAATACGATGAATCAGGCGATGGGGGCAGCAAAAGCCGGAGACATCCTTTACGTGGCAGATCGCCAGGCGGGGTTGACCATCTTCAATGTTGACAGCCTGAGCGTGCCGATCATTCTGGGCGGCCTAACTCTGCCGGATGATGCCTATGATGTGACCCTCTATCAGAATTACGCTCTGGTGGCCGATTGGGAGGCGGGTTTGCGCATCATTGATGTCACCAATCCAACACTTCCCAGCGAAGTCGCTGTGGTGCCGCTCGCAGGCCATGCCGAGCGGGTGATCGTTCAGGATCACTGGGCTTTCGTGGCCCTGCACGACAAAGGGATTGCCGTGGTGGATCTGACGGATCCGGAAAATCCCGTTTTGAATGCGTGGGAAGAGACGCCCGGATCGGCCGTGGATATTGTCCTTAATGATCAACAACTGCTCGTGGCCGATACCTATTGCGCCGGAATTTATCAGTGGGATCCGCTGGCGGCAGTGAATCCGGAAGAGACGCCGATACCGCGCGAGTTTGCATTGCTCGAGGCTCATCCCAATCCCTTCAATGCAGGCACGATCCTCGAATTCACATTGCCTCGACCGTCGTCGGTGAATTTGCGCATCTACGATCTGTCCGGGCGGCAGGTAGCGCAATTGGCCGCCGGCCCGTATCCGGCAGGCGTTCATCGAATCAATTTCGACGGCAGAGATCTGCCGTCCGGCATCTACTTGGCCTGTCTGGAGGCCGGATCCTTCCGGCAGGTTCAGAAGTTGGTGCTGTTGAAATAAAAAGCCGCCCCTGTAGCTCAGTTGGATAGAGCACTGGCCTCCGGAGCCAGGCGCCCGGGTTCGAGTCCCGGCGGGGGTACGAAAGAACCAAGAAGCAAAAAGTACAAATTATAAGCCGGGAACATTAAACGGAAGGCGGCCCATGGCCGCCTTTGGTGTTTTCTGAACCGCAGATTACGTTGTTTTTCAATCTGTTGAATCCGTTTAATCTGTTCAATCGGCGATTCAGACAATTATAATATCCGTGAAATCCGTGGTTCAGACAATAATAAAAAGGGGCGCGGATTTTCGCGCCCCTCTTCAGTTCGATTGGATTCCTTATTTCATCAGGACCAATTTGCCGTTGGCGATGTATTCTCCGGCTGCCAGCCGGTAATTGTAAACGCCCGATGTCAGCGATGTGCCGTCGAGAATCACTTCATGCCGCCCGGCGACGCGCCAGCCGTCCGCCAGAACCGCGACCTCGCGTCCGGACGGATCGAACAATGTCAAGCGCACGTCGGCCGCGGCAGGAAGGCTGTAGCGGATGGTGGCGGTGGGATTGAAAGGATTGGGATAGGCGGCTTCCAGCGCAAAGACGGCCGGATCCGCCACAACTTCACCCGGCCATACCCCGGTGCCGATCCAGTTCACGGACACAGGATTGGTCGAATCGGATTCTCCTTCGTCCCAGAGAGCCGTGACGACGTAGGTATAAGAACCAGCCCCGGGCAGCAGATCAACGAAGGTGGTATCCGGCGAGCGTCCGGTTTCGACATTATTGCGGTAAACGATGAATTCGATGAAATCGTCCGTGTTATCCACCTGGGGCGGAAGTTCGTGATAACTCCTGATGCGCACGCCTTTCGTGACGGGTTGGTTGGGAACTGGGATCATGGGCGTGGGAGCCAATTCCGCGATTTCGCCCGTCTGATACTGCACGATGGCGCGAATGAGATAGGCTTCATCCCAGGTCGCCCAGGTCTGAAGAGTGCGGTCGAAATCCCAGCTCCGGCCGTTGTTCAGGGCGGGATCATACCCCATGTAGCACGCGTCGTTGATGGATCCGAATCCCACCATGAAATCGGTGGTCACCTGGAGATTGGCAGCGGAAATGTCCACCAGGGTCCAATCGCTCTGTTCCGCAACGACGTCAGCAGTTTGATGTAGCAAAGTCGTGCCGGGCTCGGTTCCCAGCCAATTGTACACTTCGGCATCGAAGAGGCTGTCCACTCCATCCCAGAAGGTGTAGATCTTAATGACCAACACCTGGCAGGGTTCCGTCGGGCTCATGCGGCAGGACATGGTGTAACCGTTATACGAGTATCCACTGCTGGTCGGCCCGTTGTCGTAGAGCAATTCTACAATGGATCCATTGCCGTACAGCTCCCAATTGAGCGTCACTTCGCCGCTAAGCGTGTCAAGCGCGGCGCTGAGATTGCCGGGTGCGATTTGCGCGCCAGCGACGGTAACCCCCAGCAAGAAGAGGGATAAGGTCGCACAGGTTCTTCCAACCATTTCTGCTCCCTTCAAAGAGATATTAATTAACGGGCTTCGCCCATTCCATTGCTTCGGTTCCGAGAAGACGCGAATCGGAATCCGATGTTTTCCCCTCTGCGTGTCAATTCCAAGCAGCCATTATTTATGAAGGTGGCAAACCAGGACTTGCACTTCGACAGGAAAAATTGGCGCCCTCGGTACGGATGGCGAAATATAGAGTTTGAAAATCTATTTTGCAAGTGCAATCTTTTGCATATTAGCCCCTGTAGATTAGGCCGGCTGAGCAACCAAGGCAGCCGTGCGAATGCTCTCGAAATGCATCGCCTGGCTCTCGGATGGGGCCGACTATTCCCTCAATACCCCCAAATACGGCAAATCCCGGTATTTTCCGTTATGATCCAATCCGTATCCCACCACGAAGACGTCGTCAATATTGAAGCCGACGTAATCCGCCTGGATAGGAGCGATGCGGCGGCTGGGCTTGTCCAGGAGCACACAGGTGTGGATCTGCTCCGCGCCGCGCTCTTGCACATAATTCTTCGCGAAGTGCAGAGTCCTTCCCGTGTCGAGAATGTCGTCCACGATCAGCACCCAGCGGCCCTTGACGTCCAAGGACATATCCCTCAGCATGCGCATGTCTCCGGACGACTCTGTCCCCACATAGCTGGTGACGAAGATGAAGTCAATCAGCGGATGGATATCGTTGATATAGAGCAGCCTCACCAGATCGGCCGTGAACATGAAACTCCCGCGCAGAATGCCGATGACGGTCAGCTCCTTGCCGCGCAGATCGCGCGCCAATTCCAATACCATCTGGCCCAAACGGACCTTGATTTCCAATTCTGTGATCAGCGGTTCTTTGCGCAGGGTTGGCATAGAATCTCCATGAGGAGGCGGGGCTGCCCCAGCCCCGCATTGCCTAATTCTGTTCCTATCCCGTTTTGTTAAGATTGATCGAGCAGAGCTTTCCGCACATGGTGCAGACAATCTGATCGTACGCTTCGCTCGCCTGCCTCTTGCTGCGAGCCAGTTCGCCGTCTATCGCCAAGCGGTACATCCCTTCCCAATCCAGCGCCACGCGAGCCTCGGACATCTTCTTGTCCCATTCCGCCGCGCCCGGGATGCCTTTGGCGATGTCGCCGGAGTGAGCCGCGATGCGCGCCGCAAAGACTCCTTCGCGCACTTCCGCCAGGGTCGGCAGGCGTAGGTGCTCGGCGGGCGTCACATAGCAGAGGAAATCCGCCCCTTCCGCGGCAGCGATGGCTCCGCCGATGGCTGAGGTGATGTGATCGTATCCCGGCGCCACGTCGGTCGTTAACGGGCCCAGCACGTAGAATGGCGCGCCATCACAGATGGTCTTCTCTATCTGAATATTGGCTTTCACCTGATGAAGCGGCACGTGCCCCGGTCCTTCGATCATCGCCTGCACTCCGCGCGCCTTGGCGCGCCGTGCCAGATCGCCCAGAATCACCAATTCCTCAAATTGCGCTCGGTCGCCGGCGTCGGCGATGGAACCGGGACGCAGGCCGTCGCCCAGGGAAAGCGTCACATCGTATTTGAAGGCAATGTCTAACAGACGGTCATAAAATTCGTAGAGCGGATTTTCCTTGCGGTGGTGCTTCATCCAGAGCGCCAGGATGGATCCGCCGCGGCTGACGATGCCGGTCGTTCGGGGAGTATGTTTCAGTACCTCCAGACTGCGCCGGGTGATGCCGCAATGCACGGTAATGTAGTCAATCCCCTGCTCGCATTGCCTCTCAATCTCCTCGAAAAGCCCTTCCGACGTCATCTGGATGATCTGCTTCTCGCGCTGCAAAAGTCGCGCCGCCGCGCCGTAAATTGGAACCGTCCCCACCATGACGCAGGATTTCTCCAGAATCATCCTGCGGATAGCATCCAAATCCCCGCCGGTAGAGAGGTCCATGACGCTATCCGTACCCGCTGCAATGGAAACCTGCAGCTTGGAGATCTCCTCTTCCAGATCGGCGTGTTCGGGCGACGTCCCGATGTTGGCGTTGACCTTGGTGCGCAAGCCTTCGCCGATGCCGCGCAACAGAAAACTGCGCCGCACGTTCTTCGGAATGACGACGCGCCCCGCCGCGATCCGCTGCCGCAGGATTTCCGGATCCAGATTCTCCTGCCGGGCAACCTCGCGCATCTCCTCGGTGATAATCCCCTGCTGTGCTTGACTGAGTTGAGTCAAAATGGCCTCAATAACGGATTATTCATTAGAAAATATACGCAGCGGAGTCCCTAAAAGCAAGTCTTTTGCGTTCCAAAGTCCATTTTGTAAATTTTGGGCGCGCCTGCATTTTCTGCTTGCATGGGATGCTTCGTTTGCTTATATTGGCCGATCATGCAACGGCAGGCAACCCGTTACCTCGAAATCATCACCGGACTTTTCGTGGCCGTGGTGATCATCTCCAATATCGCCTCGACCAAAATCCTGCTCTTGGGCCCCTTCACCTTCGACGGCGGCACGCTCCTCTTTCCCATCTCCTACATCTTCGGCGATATTCTGACCGAGGTATACGGCTATAAGGCATCGCGCCGCGTGATCTGGACGGCTTTTTTGTGCTGCCTCGGACTTTCCGGCGTGCTCTGGATTGTCGGCCTGCTGCCCCCCGCGGCGGATTGGCCGTACCAGCAAGCCTACCGCAACATTCTGATGACCACGCCCCGCATCGCGCTGGCTTCGTTGATCGCCTTCAGCGCCGGTGAGTTCTCGAATTCATACATCATGGCAAAGATGAAGATCTGGACTCAGGGGCGCTTTCTCTGGACCCGAACCATCGGCTCGACCATCGTCGGCGAGGGCGTGGACACGGCGCTGTTCTGCATCATCGCCTTTGTTGGAAGTATCTCCGGAAGCCTGCTGGGCGCGGTCATCCTCTCCAATTATATCTTCAAGGTCGGCGTCGAGGTACTGGCCACCCCGGCAACCTACCGCATTGTCGGCTTCCTGAAAAAGCGCGAAGAACTCGACACCTACGATACGCAGACGAGGTTCAATCCCTTTTCTCTGCAAAGTTAGCGGGAGATTCGCATGGCGAAGATGGCGCAAAACGAACGCGAAAATTGGGGATCCAAGATTGGTGTGATCCTGGCCGTGGCAGGAAGCGCGGTGGGGTTGGGGAATTTCCTGCGTTTTCCAGTGCAGGCGGCTTCGCACGGCGGCGGTGCCTTTATGATTCCGTATTTTTTGGCGTTTCTGCTGATGGGCATCCCCATCGCCTGGGTGGAATGGACCATGGGGCGCTATGGCGGCCGCCACGGGCACGGTACTGGGCCGGGCGTCTATCACGTCATCACCGGCGGCAGGCGTTGGGCCAAATATCTGGGCGCGACGGCGGTCTTGGGGCCGCTGGGCATTTTCTTCTACTATTGTTATGTCGAGGGTTGGACGCTGTCCTATGCCATTTTCTCGCTGACTGGAGAATACCGCAAAGTTGCGGATCCCTCGCACATGAACTCCTTCCTTTCCGGATTTCAAGGCGTCGAAAGCAACCAATATTTTAACGGCCCCTGGGTGGCCTATGCGGCTTTCGCCCTGACCTTTGCGGCAAATTTCTACTTCATCTATCGGGGCGTGGTTCATGGAATCGAGCGACTGAATAAAGTCGCTCTACCCCTGATGGGACTGATCGGTCTGGTGCTGCTGGTGCGAATTATGACGCTGGGAGCGCCGCTCGTCAATCAGCCCGATCAAAACTTCACCAACGGTCTGGGTTTCATGTGGAATCCCGATTTTGCCGCCTTGAAGGATGCCTCGGTCTGGCTGGCGGCGGCCGGTCAGATCTTCTTCACGCTCTCCATCGGCATGGGTTCAATGATGGCCTACGCCAGCTATCTGCGAGCCAAAGATGACGTCACCCTCTCCTCCTTGACTGCCAATTCCACCAACGAATTCTTCGAGGTCATCATCGGCGGTTCCATCGTGATCCCCGCATCCTTCATGTTCTTTGGCGCGGCGGGAGCGCAGAGTGTGGCACAGGGCGGTTCCTTCAATCTGGGTTTCGTCACCATGCCTCTGATTTTCAACCAGATGGGCGGAGGGCCTTTCATCGGCTGCCTGTGGTTCGCCTTGCTTTTTCTGGCGGGTATCACATCTTCGGTGTCCCTCCTGCAGCCCGCTATCACCTTTCTCGAAGATGAACTAAAATGGACCCGGCAGCAGGCCGTGGTGGTGCTGGGCATCCTCTCCTTCGTAGTGTGCAATTTCATCATCTTCACTCTGGCTAAAGGGAGCATGGACGAGATGGATTTCTGGGCGGGCACCATGCTGCCGGTGTGGAACGCCCTGATCGAAGTGGCTCTCTTCGCCTGGATTTTCGGCTTGGTCAAAGGCTTCCGTGAATTCGATCTGGGCGCCGATCTGAGAGTGCCGCGCTTCTTCAAATTCATCATCCGCTTCATTACGCCTGGATTCCTGATAGCCATCTTGATCGCCTGGTTCATCCAGCAGGGGATTCCGGTTCTGACGCTTCGGGGCATCAATCCAGAGAATTATTTGGTGATATGGGCTACACGATTAATCCTCTTGGGCGTCTTGGCCATTATGATCTTGCTCATCATTGCGGCGCGCCGTCGAGGGCGCTTTATCAAACCGGAGGAACTGCGATGAACGTCGGTGGTTGGATCACCATTGTGCTCTCTTGGGGGATCATCATCATCTTGACCGTCTTCTGCTATATTCGCCTCTTCAGCCAGAAGCGGCTGGATATGAAAGCCCCCCTGGATATCGAGACGCACAAATCTTGAGCAGAAGCCCAAAATTCGCTTGATTCGGCAGGCCGAATTGCTTAAATTTGCTATAGTTTAATCTAAATTTCATGAGGTTCTGGTATGAAACGCTTGCTGATTCTTCTGAGTCTGATCCCTCTGGTTTTTCTACTGAGCGCGGGCTGTGCAAAAAAGCCCTCCGAAGATCAGCTCTTTGCGGATGCGCGAAAATTCCAGGAAGAGGGTAGTTATGCGGAGGCGGTGACCGGCTATGAGAAGCTGATTCAAGTTTATCCCCGGGGCAAGTATGCCCCTCAGGCGCAGTTCATGATCGGCTTCATCTGCGCCAACGAGTTGCGAGATCTCCCCAAGGCCGAAATAGCCTACAAGACCTTTTTAGAGAAATATTCAGCCAAGGCCGACAGCGGCATGGTCGCTTCGGCCCGCTGGGAACTCGAAAACCTCGGCAAGGACATCAATCAGATTGAGGATCTTTCCGGCATCATCGGCAAGGAAGAGCAGCAGGCGGCGGCAGATACCGCTAAGGCCACCGAACCCTCCGGCCATCAATAGACCTATGGGGCTGCCCCTCGGGGCAGTATTGCCTTGTGACGCCGGACTGAATTCGAAGTCCGGCGTTTTCGCTTGCTTTGGTCTGGCGCCGCTGTTATATTGTCCCTTCATTTATGGCTGCTGAACTTCAAGCGGAAATGGCCGTCTCGACGCGCCCATCCCCGGTCCAACGGCGGCGGAATTTGGATCGTCGGATTCGGCCGGATGAGATCGCCGCCCGAATTCGCCGGATAGATGCGATATTGCCCCAACTGCGCGAGCGGTTAGATCCCTGCTGCCTCTGCCCGCGGCATTGCGCCGCCCGCCGCTTGCATGGCGGTTTCGGCGAATGCGGACTGGATGCGCGGCTGCGAGTGGCGTCCATTGCCCGTCATAAGGGCGAAGAGCCCCCAATTTCCGGTTCAGGCGGCGCCATTAACGTCTTCTTTTCCGGCTGTAATCTGCACTGCCTGCATTGCCAGAACTGGCCGATTTCGCAGAAGCATGTGGGGCGGATTCGCACGGCCGAAGAGCTGGCCGAGGCGATTCTCGGCAAGTGGCGGCGAGGAGCTCATGCTTTGGGCTGGGTGACCCCCACGCCTCAGATCATTCCCGCGCTGGAAGCCTACCGACTCTGCCTCCAGCAAGGATTTGACCTTCCGCTGGTGCACAACGGAGGCGGCTATGACTCTGTGGAAATCATCCGCATGCTCTCTGGCATCGTAGATTTCTGGCTGCCGGACGCCAAAACCGCCGATCCCCGGCGCGGCCAGGCCATCAATGGAGTGGCGGATTACCCGGACCGAAATCTGCAGGCCATTGAGGAAATGGTTTGCTTGATCCAAACTGGACATGCCCGCGCCGTCATCGTCCGACATCTCGTCTTGCCGGATGGTCTTGAGGACAGCGAGCGGCTGCTGGAACGGCTCTGGAATCAATTCCGTGACCGCATTCATATTAGCCTGATGATGCAGTACTTTCCGACCTTCCGCACGGAGGATCATCCGTCGCTGGGGCGGCGCCTGAATGCTGACGAATACGAATCTGTCGTGAGCTATGCCCGTGAACTGGGTTTTGCTCACGGCTGGGTCCAAAACCAGGAGGAAGAAGATGGAATACCGTTACACTGCCTATAAAAGCCCTTTTGGGGAGCTTTACCTGTTAGCCGGGGATAAGGGTCTGATCGCGGTCAGCCTCGGGGAATCATTCTCGGTTTTTCAGAAACGCCATGCTCCGAGCGCGCCAGGAGCCTGGAAGCGGGTAAAGCCCGAGGCCGATAAAATCCTTCGCGCGTCCGTCATAGCCCTCAAGTCCTTTTTTAAAGATGGCAAACCTCTTCCTAGTGGCATCCCCCTGGATCCGTGGGGCACCCCCTTCCGTAAGAAAGTCTGGGCAGCCCTGCGCAGGATTCCTCACGGGAGGACTTTCAGTTACGGCGAGATTGCGCAACGCGTGGGATCGCCCGGGGCATCACGGGCGGTGGGGGGCGCCTGCGGGTCGAATCCCATCCCGCTGTTTATCCCCTGCCATCGCGTGATTGCCGCCGATGGCGGGCTGGGCGGCTTTGGAGGAGGCCTGAAGATGAAGGAAAAACTGATCGCCCTCGAAGCCCGAAAAGGCTAATCTCCAAGCGTCATCTGCGAGATTTCGCTTGATTTCAATTTTTTAAATGCATACATTTTGGCCGCTTGCAGATCGGCGCGCGAATCCCTGGAGTAGTCCCGGCGACACCATTCCAATGCTGATGAAGGGTCCCCCAAAAACGGTCTTCCGAAAGCACCATCGCCTTCTGTTTTTCATTCTTTCGGCATCGCTAATCCTGAAATTGACCGTATGGTTGATCGCGCAGCAGGGGCATTCGGATCTGTTTGGCTGGGCCGATTCCCATGCCTACCATGAGACGGCGGTATCATTGCTGCGTCTCGGCTCTTTCTCCGCAACCGTTGATCATCCCGAAATCCCACAAACCTATCGGACGCCGGGTTATCCAGCCTTTCTGGCACTGGTCTATGCACTCTTGGGCGAATCCTGGTCGGCGGCCGCCTTCGTCCAGATTTTCCTCAGCCTCCTGATCATCGGGCTGACCTACGCCATCGCGGCTCGCATCTGGAATGAAAAGATTGGCTTGTGGGCCGCCGGCATTTTGGCGCTGGATCCGATTTCCTTCACCTATTCGTTGAAGGTAATGACAGAGACGCTCTTTACCCTGCTCCTGGTGCTATTCGTTCTTTACGGAATTCGCTTTTTGCAGTCCGGCGGTCAGCCGCACTGGGGTCTATGCTCCGGTCTTTTCCTGGCCGCAGCCACTTCGGTTCGACCCCTCAGCAGCTACCTGATCTATCCGGCGGCGCTTGGATTCCTCGCTTGGGGATTATTTCAGAAGCGCCTCGCCGTCAAGCTTTTGATCGCCATTCTCCTATTGATTCTGCCAAGTCTTATCTTCGTCGGCGCTTGGAAGGCGCGGAACTATCGCCTCACGGGCAGCGCGATCTACACTTCCATTGAAGGATTTTACGCCTACTTCTGGCAGGGAGCAGCGGTTATCGCCGCACGCGATCATCTTAGCCTGGAGGAGGCTCAGCGAGAGCTGGGTATAGGAGGCGGCGGACGATTGGAACGGGGACAGGATTATCGCCTTCGACATCCGGAGACGGCTTTAATGACATTCGAGCAACTCAGCGAGAGGTGGGGAAAGGAGGGAAAGGAGATCATTGGAAATCACCCGATGCTCTTTGCCCGAATTTATGTCGGCGGCATTTTGCGCATGCTGACGCGACCGGGCGTACAGCAGCTTATGGAGATGATCGGGCTTGGCAAAGGCAGCGAATCGCTTTCCGGTTTTCGCCAAAAACCGCTTTTGTTAATTCCTCTGGCCTTATCTTTATTGTTTTTGGGTCTGCTTTATCTCGGCGTGTTTTTGGCTTTGTGGCTCGGATGGCGAACCAAAACCTTTTCCATCGAGCAACTCCTTATCTGGGGAGTAACTCTCTACATCCTGGCTCTTTCTGGTGGCCCCTCGGCCTTCTCGCGGTTTCGCATCCCCATGGCGCCCTTTTGGGCCATGCTCTGTGCCGCCGGATATTCTTATTGGCGATCCCGGAAATCCGCCGGGCGAGCGGTTTCGGTTTGATCTCATCAGCCGGCATGAAACTTTCCATCGTCGTTCCAGTTTACAATGAGGCGGCAACCCTCGGCCGACTGCTGGATCGCGTCCTGCAGGTAGATTACGGCTGCGATGCCGAAATTCTGCTGGTGAATGACGGTTCCACCGATGGCACGGCGATAGAGGCCGACCGGTGGGCTTCCTTGGACAGCCGCATACGAGCGATTCACCACGAGCACAATCGTGGCAAGGGAGCGGCAGTTCGCACCGGACTTCAACAAGCCTCCGGCGACGTCGTCATCGTTCAGGATGCCGATCTCGAATATGATCCGGGCGAAATTCCCAGAGTGATCCACCCCATCCTCATCGGAGTTGCCGATGTGGTCTTCGGCAGCCGCTTCTCAAGTGGTGGTCCGCACCGAGTGCTCTATTTCTGGCACAGCGTGGGAAACCATTTCCTGACCCTGCTCAGCAATATTTTCACCAATCTCAATCTCACCGATATGGAGGTGTGCTATAAGGCCTTCCGCCGGGAAGTGATTCAATCCGTGGCGCTGCGAGAAGATCGCTTCGGCTTTGAACCCGAAATTACAGCCAAGATCGCTCAGGGCGGATGGCGCATCTATGAAGTCCCCATTTCCTATTATGGACGAACTTACGAAGAAGGAAAGAAGATAGCCTGGCGGGATGGAGTCAGGGCCGTGTGGTGCATCTTGAAATATAACGTCTTCATGCGCGCTTCTCGCCAGCGCAGACCCGCATCAAAATAATCGCCATGTCCGATGGTTGAGACCTTGACTTGGCGCGGACATGAATTAAAGGAGTCAAACTATGTCAGCATTGCAGAAGAAGTTAAGCGAAGTCTATCCGAAGATGACGGAAGAAATTCGCTCCCTGATTAAGGAACACGGGGATAAGGTCATCAGCGAAGTCACTCTGGGCGCCGCTTACGGCGGCATGCGCGGAGTGAAAGGCCTGGTCTGCGATACGTCCGAAGTCCCGCCGGATAAGGGCCTGATTATCCGCGGCATTCCCGTCAAGGAATTGACGGACCGCCTCCCCGAGGAGATTCTCTGGCTGCTGCTGGCCGGCGACCTGCCCACCAAGGCGGAGCTGGCCGATCTGCAGGCCGATTTGCAGCAGCGTTCCGAGGTTCCCCAGTATGTCTGGGACGTTTTAAATGCCATGCCCAAAGATTCCCACCCCATGGCCATGTTCGATACGGCCATTCTGGTCATGGAACGCGAATCGAAATTCCGCAAGCGCTACGACGCCGGCATGAAAAAAGCGGAATACTGGATGCCGACGCTGGAGGATTCCCTGGATCTGCTGGCCAAATTGCCCGCCATCGGAGCCGGCATTTACCGCATGCGCTTCAACAAGGGCAAGCGCATCCCCGCCGATCCCAAGCTGGACTGGGCTGGCAACTACGGCCATATGCTGGGCATTTCCGACCAGCCCGAGTTCAAAGACCTGATGCGCCTCTACATGGTTTTGCACAGCGATCATGAGAGCGGCAACGTGTCGGCGCATACCGCGCATTGCGTGGCCTCGGCGCTATCGGATGTTTACTATGCCGTCAGCGCGGGGCTGAATGGGCTGGCCGGTCCGCTGCACGGTCTGGCCAACCAGGAATGCCTGGGCTGGATCCTCGAGACCATGAAGAAGTTCAACGGCGCACCCACCGAAGATCAGCTCAAGGTCTATGCTCAGCAAACGTTGGACGCCGGGAAGGTGGTCCCGGGCTACGGACACGCCGTTTTGCGGATCACCGATCCGCGCTTTGACGCCTTCCATGCTTTCGGCGCCAAAGTCTGCCCCAAGGATCCCGTTTACCAGACCATGGCCCGCGTCTTCACTGTCGTTCCCGAAGTGTTGAAGCAGGTGCAGAAAATCAAGGATCCGTGGCCCAACGTGGACGCGGCTTCCGGATGCCTGCTCTACCATTTCGGCATGACGGAATTCGACTACTACACCGTGCTGTTCAGCATCTCCCGATCTATGGGCCTGTGCTCGCAGTCGGTCGTCAGCCGCGCCTGGGGCGAACCGATTGAGCGTCCCAAGTCCCTGCCGACGTTGGCCATCAAGAAGACCGTGACGAAGTAGAGTAAACGGTGAACGGTAAACAGTAGGGGCGCATCCGCCGCGGTGGATGCGCCCCTTTCTGTTTTCCATTACCGCTCTCAAGTCACAGATTAGATCTGCACAAAATAGGACACCTTCATCTTGATCTTGCGATCCTGCACCGAATCCCAGCCCAGGAATCCCTGGCGAGAATCATCATAGACCAGATAGAGGAAGCTCTCGGGCGCGAAATTGTAGGCAATTAGAGCGTTGCTCAGATATAGCCCTTCTTCTAAAATGTACTGTGAATTCAAGCGCGTGAAAAGGTGGCGGGTGAGTGTCCATTCCGCCTTGAAGCGGGCAACGAAGAAATCACTGGCGGCGCCATCTTCTATCTCGGATGCCCCCTTTATGTGCGCCCACTCTTCCTGAAAAGTCAATTCGAGATTCTCTCGCGGCCGCAGTTGGAGAGTCGTGTAGAGGTCGCGTTCGTAGCCGTCCCGATAATCGCCTTGGCTGCCATTGATGGCAAAGGCCAGAGGCTTGGAAAAGTCCGTTTCAAACCAAATCCACTGCCAGAAACTGGGGTACCACTCCATAATGTAATTGCCGAAATTGTCATAATCATCGTACGCTTCGCCATCATCCACGCGCTTGCGCCGGAATCCTTCTGAATAGCTTGCTCCCCCGCCGAAATACATATAATTCATGGTGGTAAAACTGTTGTTGTAATTGCACCAACCCTCTTGGTGACTCAGATCATACTTGGATTCCCCACCGAAATTGAAATTATGGCTGATGCGCCGGATGCCCCACTTCTCCGGTCGGGGCGCATATTGCAGCCAGCCGCCATAGCTGTGCACATCGGTGTAACCGATCCAGCCCGCGTCATTGGTATCGAAATCCCGCATCCTGCCTTCATACCAACCGCTACCGGAATACTTGTCGCTGGTGTACTCTGCCTCCATGCTATGCACCCAGTTATTTTGTGTCAGACCGGGTCGGAAGCTCTGGGCCGCCCCAATCTCAACGCTCAGGGGATCGTTGATCTGCAACCGGGTATTGGCATTCCAGACGCGCGCGTAATCCGTATCCGGCCCTTCCTTATCGGTCAAGAACAGACTGATTTGGCTGCGCTTCAGAATGTCCTTGTTCAAACCCAGAACCGCGAAATTCTCTTTTTGATTATCCTGATTCAGATTTCGGGCGGCCAGACCCATAAGGCGAAGGCCGCCCACCTTGCCGGTGACCTTGCCTCCGAAATCGGGATTGGTGATGCGGCGGCTGTAAAAGATCTCTTCGGGCATGTCCAAAGCGCTTGATCCTTCCAGAAAGAAGGGGCGCTTTTCGGTTAAATAAACGGGATAATCGGAGAGATTGATCACTTCATCATCGGCTTCGATTTGTGCGAAATCTGGATTGTAGGTGGCATCGAGAATCAAGTTGGAGGCCAAGCGGTATTTGACGTCCAAACCCAGATTGTCCCAGTCATTATTGCCCCGCAGCGGTTGAGCCTCCTCTTCTTGAAAGTTGGCGACGGCATAAGGGCGCAATTCCAGACCGCGGCCGGGCTTTAATCCGGAGAGTCCCTCGATATGGCCGAATCCGCTCACCCGCCGTCCTTGATCTCGCGTCACCGTCTGCCAGAAAGCGCCTTCTTTCTTGCGCATAATATATCGTTGGGCGTTCAAACCCCATACCTGATTGCCGGAGTCACTTCGAAACCGCAAAGTCGAGAAAGGGATCTTGAATTCAGCCACCCAGCCGGAATCATCCCGCGTCGTCTCCAATTCCCAATATCCGTCCCAGGATTCATCCATCTCATTATCGTTGTAGAGAGCCGCTTCCGCCTGAACCCCGCTGGGATTTGCAATAAAGCAATAGCCAGTGCGATGATCGTGAAATGTATCGAGATACAAGGCCACAAAATCAGAGGAGCCCCAGCGGTCATGCTTGGTTAACTGGTCAACGATTTTTTCAGGTTCGCTGTCATAGCAGCGGAAAGTCAGATAGAGGGCCGTGGCGGAGTGCACGATGCGCAGATCGGTGCGCTCTGTGGCTGGCTCGCCCTCATTGGGATCCCGCTGGACGAAGCCATTCTGCGGCGGGATGTTCCACCATTCGGCCTCCAGCTTGCCGTCCAGCATGGGGCTGTCGGTCGGAATGGAGCAAATAATCCTGACACTATCGGTCTGGGCCAAACCAGCATTCGATAACGTGGCGGCAATGATAAACCAGCATAACGCGGTCGCGGCCTTCGTCATTTCCTTCTCGCCTCGGACTACTTTTACTCATTGGACGTAGTGATCGCGCTGAATGTTGCTCGAAAAGAGCAAAGAATCCGGCTCGAACTTCGGCTGGATTTGAAAAAAGACCTTGACAATTCCCCCACCGTTATATTAGATTGTGCCCGGGCTGTCGGCAATCTACACTTAGAGGTGCGCCGTGAAACCATTTCTCGCCATTTTGTCATTCCTGGTCATTCTTCTGGGTTCGGCTTGGGCCGACGTTATCCCCATAATTGACGATCGGCCCTTGGCGCTGAGACCCGATCCCATCCCTTCCCTTGCAAGCGATCGCAAAATCCCTCCTTCGACGCTGGATGGCTGGCTGAACTTTCGGGTCAATTCCGATCAGACCGGCCAGGTCCAGAATGAACAGCAAATCGTCGTCAATCCCCAAAATCCACAGAATGTCGTGGCCGTCTGGCGCGATTTTCGTCTGGGATACCGCCGCGTCGGTGTTGGCTATTCCCTTGATGGCGGTTGGACCTGGCAGGATGACCTCTTTCCTCAAGTTGGCCACCCCTGGCAGAGCGACCCGGCGATGACCTATCACAGTTCCGGTGCCATTTACGCTTGTGTCTTATCATTGGAACCGGACATGTCTCAATCTGGGATATTCGTTTCCCTGTCCAACGACGGCGGCGTCAGTTGGGAGCCGTTTATCGCGGCGGTGGATACCCAACCGGACACTTTTGAGGACAAGGAGATGATGGCCTGCGACCGCAGCGGCAGCACCTATGATGGCTATCTATATATTGCCTGGACGCGCTTCACGAATTTCCAGAGCACCTCGCGTATTACTATGGTGCGCTCGACCACCGGAGGCCAAAGTTGGGATGCCCCAGTGCCGGTCAGCGATGATACGGGAGTTCAGTGGCCGGTGGCGGCGGTTGGCCCGGATGGTCAAGTCTATATCGCTTGGGTGGATTATGATCCCGAGAGCATCAAGTTGGACGTCTCTTATGACGGTGGTCAAACCTGGGGGAGCGATCATCTGGTGCAGTCCACCGCCTTCGCGTCTGGTTACATCAATCCACTATTGCTGATATTTGCATTTCCAGCCATGGATGCAGACATTACGACTGGCCCGTACCGGGGAAATCTCTATATCGCCTACAGTGATATGGTCGGCGACGAAACGGACCTGTTCTTCACCCGCTCGGAAAATGGCGGCAGAGATTGGTCCACCCCTCTTCGCGTCAATGACGACGCGCCGGGAAATGGCTGCGATCAATTTCACCCCTGGCTGGTCTGCGATGAAAACGGCGTGCTGCATCTGATATTTTACGATCGTCGCAACGATCCGCATCAGAATCTATATATGGATGTCTACTACACCTACTCCAATGACGCCGGCTTGACCTGGTCGCCCAATGAGCGCATTACCACCGTATCCTCCAATCCCGATCTGGATTCGTTGGATTCCGGACTGATCGGAGAGTACAACGGCTTGGCGGCCCGCGGCGGCATCATTCATCCCATCTGGACGGATACTCGAAACTTCAACCAGGATAATTACACCGCCGTGTGGGACACGATCACGGGCCTCCCGCAGGAGAATCCGTTTCCTTCGAGCCCTTCGGCGCGCGTCCATCTGCATGCCTCGCCCAATCCTTTCAACGAGACCATTCGGATATCCTTGACGCTGCGGGCGCCGGCAAATGTCAAGATGGCTGTCTATGATCTGACGGGGAGACGATTGGCGATGATGGCCGAAGGGCAGTATGAAGCGGGCACGATCGCTCGAACTTGGACCGCCAGGTCCGGTTCAGGGATCTATATGCTCGTGGCTGATACGTCCTTGGGGCGGGCTTGTCAGAAGATTGTATATCTGAAGTAGGGTCCAGGTCTTGATTTTAACACAAAAGGGCGGACGCCTCCGAAAAGGGTCCGCCCGGATTTTATCTTCTGGCAGCTAAGCCAGGCCCTGGAGGAATTTGAGAACTTCGACTTTCCCTTCAAAATCCAGGTTGAGGATGCGATTCAGCAGTTCCAGATCGAGGTTGGAGAGGCGCAGCGTCCCGGGCTCGCGCGGAGGCGCGGCCGGCCTGGGGGCGACGACCGCTTCTTCCGACACCGCCGCAACGGCCGGTTCGGCTCCCGGGATCCCTTCATGCCTCCGGAAGAACTCCTCCTCGGTCATGTTCAATCCCTGGAGAATCTTGTTCAGCGTATGTCCCCGGGCCTTGCGTTTGCCCGATTCCAACTGGCCGATGGTCAGGGCGCTGGTGCCGGTGATTTGGGCCAGCTTGGATTGCGAATAACTGCGCTTCATCCTCCAGTATTTCAACGCCTCGACCATGTCAATATTCGATCGCGATTGGGGCATGAGTACTCCTTGGTTTAATGATTCTTCTATTCCTGCATTCTCGATATGGCTTCCAAAATGGTCTTGCGCCGCAAGTGATCCCGCAAGCGCATCTTCTTGTCTTCTGCCAGCGCCAGCATTCGATGAATGATCTCTAAATCGAGCGGAGTTATGGGAATGCGGCCGGTGTAAACGGGCTGAGCCGCCGGCTGAAAGCTGATGCGCGGCTGTCGCTTGCGCCGAGGGCGATATTCTCGAAAATCCTCGTCGAGGAGTGCGGCCAAAGGCGGCGGGGGCGGGGGAGGAGGAGCATGGAGTTGTTCGACGATCTCCGGATTGGAGTTCTCCCATTCTTGCGCCTGAGGAAAAAGCGGATTCAACTCCTGAAACGGAGGCCCTTCATGGTATCCGTTCTGAATCAACTCCAGCATGCGAAGGGAGAGCGGCGCCAGATAGTCATGGCGGATGTGATACCCTTTTTCTCTGAGGAATTCAATGAGAGATGAACTGGGAATGCGCACGAGTCGGGAGACGTCGCAGACTCGCACGGGTTTACTTTTCATTGCCTGGGGCTCGGTGATGATATGGGGTGGTAATGGTTGCGAAGCCGATATGAATTGAGGATTCTTTGACGTCCCACGATCAGACGCAATTTCGAATTATTGAACAAATGAATCAGTAATAGATTATGAGTGATCGTCATACAAAATCGGGGGCTAATATACATTATCCATTCCCCCAATGCAAGCGTCTTTTACCTAATTGCGCATTAATTGAAGGCTTCCTCCCATGTTTGCGTCTTATGAACGCTGGGCGGTAATGTCAGCCGCCGCTCTAATGTCGCTGATCGTAGCCATCGCGATACTTCGCCGGCAAAAGACGAGCGGGCTGCCCTTGGCCTGTTCAACGCCTGCCCTAACGGGGGCGCTCCTCGCCTTCTATTATTTCTCTGTTCGCGATCCTTCGCATGGGATCGGCATTCTAATTCTGCCACTCGCGACCGGCTGGCTCTGGTGGCGCCAACAGCAACCAGGCAAACCCTCTTTCGCCCAAAGTGCGTTCGTACTCCTGCAATTGCTGATCGGCGCGGCCTATTTGCTGGTGGTCGGATTGCAGGAGCGCTAAAAGCGGTGCCCCAGATTGAAATAGAATAGATCCCGGGCATCGGTTTGACTGCCGGAGAAGACGTGACCGTAAGTGACCGAGATGGGCCCCAGCACCGTGTCCAGCGAAAAGCTCAGACCCAGCGAACTCATGAAATCGTCGCGGTTGATATCGGCGTCAAGATCTTCCCAGATGGTTCCCACGTGACCGTGCAGGGACAAATAGGCGTCGGCCAAAAAGCGGCTGACTAGATCCTCCCGCAGTTCGATCCCGAGGTTGATCATCTGTCGTCCGGCTTTCTCGGCCTCATGCAATCCGGGGAAACTCAGCTCCCCTCCCAGCCGGAACCACTCGGAAAAGGGCGTCGCTTGATCGCAGATGCCGCCATCCAGCGTGGCGGAAAGCACCAGCCGATGGGTAATGGACTGAATGTCTCGAAAACTGAGGCGAATTCGATTGAATGAGACCTCGCCCTGAAGGGCCGGAGCCGCCGATTCCATCAAGAACTCGTAGCGCCTTCCGGAAGTGGGGAATTCGGCCCGATCTTGAGTGTCTATTTCGGATCGGAGGAACACCCGGCGCAGATCCCATTCAGAGGATACTCCGGCGTAGTCGGTGCGAACTCGGTCCGCCCGCACTCCCAGCACCACGCGGCCCCAGGTGCGAAACTGTTGACCGATGTGCAACGCCGCCCCCACCCGGTCAAAAGAATATCTGCCCTGGTCGTCGCCTTTTGAATCAAAATAATGGTACTCCGTATGCGATGACTCCAGGGAACTCGATCCCTCCAGATAAGTTTGAAAGATAGCCAAATTCCGATAGCTTATCCGGTAAATTTCATCGAGTTCGCCATAACGAATCAGCCCGGTGAGGTCGCCGCCGATCAGCGGCAGGGCCGCATAAGAGCCTTCGGCGAAGCCCCGCCCGTGGCGTTCGGAATCCAGCCCGGCGCCCAGCCGCAGCCGGGGAAGCGGGCTTTCGACAACTTTGATGTTCACGACGCCGCCGACGCAGGTCGCCCGCACGGAATTGAAGAGGCCGCTTCCGTAAAGCTCGGCGATGCCGTCCGTCATGGCGCGGCGGTCGAGCGCGGCGCCGACTTTCAAACTGAAATCCCGCAGGATGCGGCGGCGGCCAATCTTTTTGTTGCCGTCAATCCGCAGATTCTGGATCGCCCCTTCGTCAATCTGAATCGTCATCTGGCCATTCGAATCCAGATTGACGGATTCGATCCCTGCCAGCGGATTTCCGTGTTCGCGGTAGGCGCGCAGGATGTCTTCCAGACGCTCTGCAGACTGCCGGCTGTCAATAATTTTGCCGGTATCCGCTTGAAGTTCTGCCAGCAGCAGTCCCGGATTCATCTGGGTCACTCCCTGCAGGCGGATGGATCGGAGTACGGGATTGAGGCGCACGAAGAAGCTCAGCTCTTCACCTCGCCATTCAGCCCGGCAATCCGACACTTGCGGATGGCTCTGAAGGCGTTCCAATTCGCGCAGCATATCGGTTCGGCTTATTTCAATTGTTGAATCGGATCGGCTGGCCCAGGGGCTGCCGGAAAAAAGCTGTTTGCTTATTTCCGTTGTAGATGAATCTTCCGGCAGGCAGCGATAGACGATGATTTTCGTCGCTATGATCGCAGAGTCAGCCGCCTCGGGGCGATTTTCCAAAAGCTGCTTGATGGCCTCGATCTCCGATTTGGCCGATTGGTAGCCGAGCTCGATAAAGCGGCCTGCATCCGAGAAGGAAAATGTACCCAGCGTATCCGGGACCGGTTGCAGGACCAAGTCGGCCTGAGCGAGCAAATTGAGATTCCTTTCCTGCTGCATCAGGCCGGTCACCTGGTTGGCCATGACCCAGGGCTCATAGGGTGGCGAGCCCAATTGCGGCGGCATGGTGACGTCCACGGCAATGACCACATCGCCCAATTCGCGGGCCGAGGGGACGGGAATATTTTCGGCGACGCCGCCGTCAATCAGCAACTGTCCATCGTGTTCCAGCGGCGCGATGAGCAGCGGCAGCGCCATGGAAGCCAACAGCGCCTCGGATAAATCTCCGCGATCGAAGAGCACGCGGTCGCCGGTGCGCACGTCCACGCTGACCGCGCGGAAGGGGATCTTTAATTGATCGAAGCCGGAATCGCCGCGGTAGAGAGCGCGGTTAACCTTGTCCACCAGCAGATCGGACAGGCGCTGTCCCGCGGATAGGGCGGGGGGAAGATGCGGTCGCACGCCGGAGAATTGCAGCTCAAGCAGTGCATCGGAACCGGAGGGCTTGCTGGACAGCGGTAGGGACTTGCGGGCGGGTGCGTTCAAAAAGATATCGCCCCAATCGAGCGAGCCCGCCAAATCCTGCAGATCTTGAACCGAGTATCCGGCGGCGTAGAGCCCGCCGATCACCGCTCCGATGCTGGTGCCGCTGATGCCGTCCACGGGGATTCCCGCTTCCTCCAGAGCCTTGATCACGCCGATATGGGCGAAGCCTCTGGCGCCGCCGCCGGAAAGGGCCAGCGCCAGCCGGGGCCGTCCGGGATTCCAGTGCGCGCAGTAGCCCGCCGGCCGCTGGGCCATGCCCGGCCCGGGAAGTCTGATGATTGTCGTCTCTTGAGCGGCGGCGCATTGCGCCAGCAGAGACAGAAGTAGTAAAAGGAGAAATTTCACAGCCAAAGGCGCTTTATCACAAATCGCATAAGTATAGGAATATTCCACGATAAAATCAAGCAAAACCTGCTCGTCGCGAGATTGAGATGCCCCAGGATCCAATCGTGACCGTCGTCCTGCCTCCGGGATTCCAGACGATGGATCTCCGGAAATCCCTCCGCTCCTTGATACCCCTGGCCGAGACCATTCAAATTATCTCGGCGGAGCCATTCTCTGAAATATCACCTCGGCTTAAGATTGAGACTCTGAGCGGAAATCCGCCGTTGGGGATGGCGCCGCTCATCAATCGAGCGCTCGAAATCGCCCGCGGCGAATTCATGGCAGTGCTCGCCCCGGGAATCGAGGTGGCGCCCGACCTTACTAAGCTCCTAAAGGACTATGGAAAACAACACAAGCTCGCGGATTATTTCTATGGAGATTATGAGCAGGTCAAAGCCTCAGGTGAAAAACTGCCGGTGCAATCCAATTCCTGTCCGGAAGACGTCACCGAACGAGAAGATTGGGGCCCGCTGGAAATTTACCGAACCAATGGCCTGCGTCGCATCGGCGGCTGCGATGAGGGGTGCCGCTTTCGGCCGGATTACGATCTGCGGCTGAAACTAACCGATGAACATCCGGGCGTTCATATGCCTCGTGTTCTCTGCTCCGTCGCCGAGCGCCCCGCAGATCAATCCGATGCCGCCGCAGCGCTTTTCTTCCCCGGTCGAGGCAAATTCGGCGGTTTCTCCTACCTCTTCATGAATCCGGAAGAGGAAAAGGAGATCGAAGAGATTTTCTACTCGGCTCTACGCCGCCGCGGTGCATTCTCGGAAAAACCGCCCGGGGCCTTTTTTCCCGCGCCTTCCTTTGCCTCACCCCGCGTTTCGGTGATCATTCCCATCCACAATCGCCCGGGATTTTTGCCGCTCTCGGTTTCCAGCGTCCAGCGCGGGACCTTCCAGGATTTCGAAATCATCATTGTTGATAATGCCTCGACGGACAACACGCTCGACGTGGCAAACAATTTTGCTCGGCAGGACGGGCGCCTTCGCGTCATTTCACTGTTGGACAATGTCATTGCCAAAGCGCTGAACGCCGCCGTCCGGCAAGCCCGGGGTGAATATATCGCCCAGCTCGACAGCGATGACGAATACATGCAGGATACTCTGCAGAGCATGGTGCGGCATCTCGACGAACATCTAAAAGAGGCGCTGGCCATTTCCTACTATGAGTTAATGGATCCGCAAGGCCGGACCCTGGAAGAATTTGGCATTATCAAGCATTTGGAGTACAATCGCAATAACATCCTGCGTGTGGATGGAGCCGGAGCGGTTCGCGTCTGGCGCAAAGCGGCCATTCTGGAGTTCGGCGGCTTCAATGAGGCGGATTTCGGTCATTATGGCGAAGACTATGATTTGGTGCTGAAGGTGGGGGAGAAGTACGAGGTTGGACGCGCTCATGAGGTGCTCTACCGCTACCGCCGTCACCCCGGAAATTCGGACGTGCTGCGGCCGCAGGAGATGAAGATCCGCAACAAAACTCTGGCTCGCCGGCGTGCCATCGAGCGCCGGCGCCGGATGAACCAGGCGGAGGAATCGTGAGTTCCTTGCAGATCGGCGTGGACGGCGGCGCCAGCCGCTCGCGCGCCATTTTGGTCAACGAGCGGGAAAAACTGCTGGCGGAAGCCGAGGGCGCCGGGCTGAATCCACTGGCGCTCGGATGGGACGCCTTCGCGAAAAACTTCAAAAAGTTGCTGGCCGCGCTACTGCGGAAAACCTCCCCACGCGAGATTCAAGGATTGTGCGCCGGCCTCGCCGGGGTGGGGGATAAGCGCGTCCGGTCGCGGGTGCATAAGGAGATCCAGCAGCTCCTCCCTAATGCTGATATCCGCGTGATCACGGACGCCGAGGCGGCGCTGTGGGGTGCTTTTCGCGGCGGTCCCGGCCTGCTGCTCATCGCCGGAACGGGGAGCATCTGCCTGGGGATGAATGCACAGGGTAAAACCGCCCGCAGCGGCGGGTTCGGGAGGCTGCTGGGCGATGAAGGCGGAGGCTATTGGATGGGCATCGAAGCCATCAAACAGGCGCTGAAGCAGGCCGACCGCGGCGTGCAGAGCTCGGCCATGATCACAGCCATTTGCAGGGAATATGGTTTAAAAGAAATCCGCGAGATGGTGCCGCTGGTTTATTCATCCGAAATGACCGGAGAGAAGGTGGCGCGTCTGGCGCCGAGAATCTTCGATCTGACGAAATCCAACATCGCTGCTCGGCGCATCATCGCCGGCGCCGGCGAGCATCTGGCCGATTTGGTGACGAATACGGCGTGGAAACTTCGTCTGGAGAATCCGGAAGTGGCTCTGTGGGGGGGATTGTGGAATTCGCGGGGGCGGGAGCTGCAGACCTTCTTGCGGATCAGCCTGCGGGGGAAACGCTTTTCCGCGGAGCTGATGGCGCCGAAGAAACCGCCTCAGTGGGGCGCCGTCTATTACCTGAAGCGCCGGCCGAGCTAACGCTTGGGGATGCTGCAGAGGAAAACCAGCGGCTTGTCGGATTCGGCCACAAACTGATGCCGCTCATTGGCCAGCACCAAAACGGATGAACCCGGTTTCAGCTCTAATTCCCCCTTCTCGCCCTTCAACTTCCCTTGCCCTTCCAAGATGTAAACGACATGCTCCCAATTATGAGCATGATGCGGAGTGCAGCCGCCCTCGTCCAGCTCAATGCGGCGCATGACGAAATTGGGCGCACCCTCCTCCGGGCCGATTAAGACCGCAATGCGCGCCTTCTGAGCTCCCTCATCCTGAACGGGATTTGCCTTCGCCGCGAATTTCTCTCTTACCAGCATTTCGCCTCACCTCCAGTCTATTCCATGCCTTGTTCGCCGATCGTGGCGTAGTCGCGCAGCCCGAGGTATTCCTTCGCCAATCTGACATATTCCTGGGCGGAATCCAGTATGCCTCGGATCTCTTCGGGCTTGAGAGGGCGCTTCACCTGCGCCGGATTGCCGGCCACCAACTGCCCGGACGGGACGCGAAAACCTGGCCTCACGACCGAACCCGCCGCCACCAGGCTCCCTTTTTCGACGACCGCGCCATCGAGAATGATCGCCCCCATGCCGATCAGGCATTCGTCCTCGATGGTGCAGGCGTGGACGATGGCTCCATGCCCGACCGTCACGCGGTTGCCGATGTGGCAGGGCCATTGGTCATGTGTGACATGGAGAACGGCCCCGTCCTGTATATTGGACTCCTCGCCGATGCGAATGGGCATTAGATCCCCTCGTATCAGCGCGTGATACCAGACCGACGAGCGGTCGCCGATCGCCACATCCCCCGCCACCACGCTGCCGACAGCGAGAAAAACCGATCTCCCCAAGATAGGTATCTTGCCTCGATAATTGACCAGCATTTTTATCCTCTGCAGAAATTTATGACTAAAGACCGGTCGTGGTCTCAGGCTCTGAATCCCAGGGCCAAATGGGGCTCTTGCGCAAGCGCTTCCAATGAAATCTCAGAGTGGACAGAGCCCTCTTGAATTTCTCATCGGTCGTATCTTCGCCAATCGCCACGCCCGTCAGGCGGAAGGATTGGGCATGGAGATAATTATAGGGGGAAATCATATAGAGGATGGCCTGATAGCCGCACTCGCGAACAATTCGATCGGTATATTCGTTGCCGCTCTTGGGGTAGTCTCCGTTCGGATAACAGAAATATCGGCACTCGCTCTGAAGATGAGCTTCGATCAGCTTCTTGGATTGGGTCAGTTCCTCGCGCAGCGTCGTTTCATCCTGCAGCGCGCAAATCAGGTGGCGGTGAGTGTGCGATCCGATCTCCATCCCCGCCCTGGCCATCTCCTCGACCTGATCCCAGGTCATACAGCGGTCATGGGCGCCCAGGGGAGGGACGTCGGCCGGGTTATTCCACCCTAGAGCCGCAATCAGCCGCTGGAATTCGGTTTCCATCACCTGCTGGGGCAGAGATTTCAGCCGGCGGCGGAGAGTCCCTGCCGCGCTCAGCCGCTGCGGTTCATTCGTTAATGGCAGCGCTTCCATATTCCCGGAAAGCTCTTTCGCAAGTCGAGGCGTTCGGGTATGCTTGAGTGCCGCATCCAACACGTCTACCCAGAATCGCTCCGATGTGCCCATGAAAGCCGTGGGGATGTAGAACCCGGCTTTGATCCCCAGCTCTTTCAGCATTGGGAAAGCGACGTCGTAATTGCCGGCGTAGCCGTCATGAAAAGCGATAAACGCGGTCCTCCGGGGCAGATTTCCGCGCTGCAGCCGGTCGAAAATCTCGCCGATGGTCAATATTTGAAAATGACGGCGCAGCCAGGCCAATTGCGCCCGCAGTTTGCCGGCGCTGATATGCTTGCCGTAAAAATTATCCAGCCCGGTCAGCGACTCGGCGAGGCTCCCGTGATAGGTCACACCGAAGACCAGGCGCCCGTGATTGGCCTTCATGAGGGTGCCGGTCCTGCTTTCGGCAATATAACGCTGATCGTTGTGCCCTGGCCCACAATGGATTCCTTGACGATGACCTTTCCTTGATGCTGTTCTTCGATAATCAGCGCCGCCAGAGCCAGCCCCAGGCCCCGCCCGCCGTTTTTCGTGGTGAAGCCCGGCGCAGAGATCTTGGACAGCAACTTCCGTTGAATGCCGCGGCCGCTGTCCTCGATTTGAATCTCGACGTTATCGCCCTCTTCGCGAGCGCGCAGGATGATGCTGCCGGCTCGCCCTCCCAACGCGTCGGCGGCATTCTTCACCAGATGTTCCAGCGCCCAGAACAAGAGATCCGGTTGTCCTTGCGCTTGCGGATCACCCGCAATCTCTTCGGTGATGGTCACGCCGCGCTCGCCGGATGGAAGGCGCTTCTGAAAATACGAGCGCAACTCGGAGGTCATTTGGCGCAAGGATATCGGGACGAAGCGAGATGGCGCGCTGACCTGGCTTAAGCGGTTCAGGATAATCCGCAGCCGCTCTAAGTCGTGCTGCATCTCCGGCAGGATGTTTTCGACCGTCTTGGCGCTCGGCAGAATGTCCATCCAGCCCATGAGTGCCGATAGGGGCGTGCCCATTTGGTGAGCAATGTCCCGCGAAATGCCGGTCCAGAGCTGCCTCTCGCGCAGCCGCGCTGCTCTCCCCGCCTTGACGACGGCGAGCCATAACAGCGCAAAGAAAAAGGCGATAATGAGCAATATGAGCGCCCAGCTCATCTTTCTGCTCCCCGCTCTCTGTTCTCCGTTCCCTGTTTCCGAGCCACCGCCAGAATACCCCCGCCGCGTTGATTCTTGGCGGCCATATCGAGCCGCATGAAAAGCCAGGACAGCGCATAGGCCGGAATCAGATAGAGCGCCACCAGCGGAATGAGCCATTTGGATTGCGACAGCCAGCGCATCGGCCACTTCTGCAGCAGCGTCCAGGCGACGTTGCCGTAGGCGCCATAGGTGATGACGAACTTCTCGATGATCATGCCGCCCTGCGCCAATTTCTGCGTCAGCTCGGATCGCGAATAGCCCGGACGAACGTGTTCGTCAACGTAGGGCTGGTCGGACTTGGAGTTGCCGTCGGATACATCATAATAGGGCGTCGTCATGATGAAAAGCCCCCCGGGCTTGAGCGAGCGGCCCATGTTGCGAAAAACCAATTCGTCCGCTTCGATGTGCTCCATCACGTCCACCGAAAGCACCAGATCGAATCGCGATTCGTAGGGCAATTCCAACAAATTGCCGACCTCGAATCGAATCCGATCGCCGTCGCCCCCGCCGACGCCTCGCCAAAATTCATTGCTGGATTGCACCAAGTCCGGTCTGACGTCCAATCCCATGATCTTGGCCTGCGGAAATACCCTGGACAGACGGAAGGTATATTGCCCAAAGCCCGATCCGGCGTCCAGAATCTGCTCCGGATGGAATGCCTCGCGCTTCAGCCTTTCGATCTCGCGGCGTACGTAGCGCGACCGCAGGAATATCCTATCGAGTATGGAAAAGAACAGCCGCCGCGCCAGCCGGTTCCTGCCCACCAGCGCCTGCAACCGGTCTTTTACCGGATCATACTCCACCAGGCGCGCCCTTCCTCTTCGGGATGAAGGATGTCAGCAATCCCGCCGCAATCCCGACGAAAGCAATCCATTTGAGCATATTTCCGGTGGATGCTGTCAGCGGCGCAAAATGCATTTCTACCCGATGATTCCCAGCCGGAATTTCTATCGCTCGAAAGAGATAGTTGGCCTTGCCAATGTCCGTCGGTGGTCCATCCAGAGTCGCCGTCCAGCCGGAAGGATAATAAGGCTCTGACAGCACCAGCATCTGCCTGCCGCTGCTATAAACATCCAGAGCCATCGCATCCGGCGTTCGGCTGATCCAGGTGATTGTGCCGGTGGCGCTTCCATCCAGCGGCCCAGACGGCACCTTTTCCAGCGCTGCCACGGAGCCGAAGTCGAAATCACCGCGCCGGTAGAATCGCAGAATTTCCGCCGCCGTGGCCGTCACCGACCGGCTCACCAGGAAGGCTCGCGGCAGAGCGTCTTTAAATCGGCTGACGCGCTCGTTTCGTCCGACGAAGACCTCCTCGAAGGCGGGATTATTGATTGGCTTATCGTGGATGATGAAGCGCGTATTTAACATCCTCAGCAGGCTGAAGTTGTTATAGCCGATGGAATCTATGGCCTCTTGATAGAGCCTCGGTTTGGCTCCCGTATAGCCCAGAACGGATTCGATGCGGTGTGCCATGTGCCAATCCGGATTGCGGCCCTGCGTCAGCGGCAGGATGCGGAACGGCTCCGTCTGCTTTTGCAAATACTGCGTCACGTCATCGGCCTGCAAGTAGCTCTCCATCTGCTGCGGCGGAGTGGGGCTGATCAATTGGCGGTCGAAATAGGTCAGCTCCAGCACGGCGCACAAAGCCACCGCTCCGACCAACAGCCCACGCGGCCATTTGCCCTTCAAGATAAGGAGGCTGCTGCCGTAGAGGATTCCCGTCAAGAGTAACAGCCGGAGCAGATCGCCGGTGAAAAGCGAAAACGCCTGCTTGGCCGCCCCGCCCTGCATCTGCGGCCGCGATGAAATCATCCAGCCCATAAAGGATGGTTTGAGCGCCGCCTGCAGGATCAGAAGCAGAAAGCAGAGACCCATGACGATGCCGCCGGCCCATAGAATCTGCCGGCCGAGCTTCTCGCGAGCGTCGCTCTTTTCGCGCGCCTTCTCCCAAAAGGCCTGGACCGCGACTCCGGCCAGAATCACCGCTGGCAGCAGCACCAACACCTGAATCAGCGACGGCACGCGGAATTTATTAAAGTAGGGGAGGAATTCGAAGAGCGGCCAAAACAGGATCGGCAGAAACTTGCCGAAGGAGACAATCCAGGCCAGCGCGGCCAGAATCGCCAGAAAGATGGTCATCCGGTTTCGTTTCAAGACCAATGCCCAGGGAGCGAACAGCAGGATGGCGCCGCCCCAGTACAATGGCATATCCGTAAAGGGCATGTGCCCCCAATAGGTGCCTCCGCCGAAGCCGTAAAAGGATGGGAAGATGTAGGTCAGCGACTCCAGCGGATGAAATGACCAGGCGGTGGCGTAATCCCAGCTCGCTCCGCCCGTCGCGCCGCCGCCGCGAATGGAAAAATGCGTGTACTCCTGCACCTGCAAATAGAGCGGCGCCGCCAGGAAGAAGGCGAACACTCCCGCCGCGATCATCAGGGCCGTTGAGCGAATGTTCTGCGCCAGCAATGTCTTGCCTCCAGCAATGAGAGAATAGACGGCGTAAAACCCCATCATCATCGCGCCGTAATAGGCGATTTGAACGTGGAGTGCGAGAAGCTGCAAACCGAATGCCAGAGCTAGTAGAGCGGCACGGCCAAAATCGGGCTTATCGAATAGCCGGTGAGTTAAGAGCAGAATCCACGGGAGATAGGCGATGGTCATCAGTTTGGATCCGTGCCCCACGTCGGCGAAAACCGCCATGGTTGGATTAAAGGCGAAAAAAAGGCTGCACGCTGCGGCGATGGGCCAATCTACCCCGAGATCTTTTAACAACAGATAGACGCCCAATCCCGCCAGGAGAAAATGCAGAAATAGCCAGGCATATTTGCTGCCGAGGTAGATGAATCCCAGAATGTCACTCAAGAAGAATCCCGGGTAGTAATTGTTGGCATAGAGCAGACTGCCCACCATAGGCATGCCACCCAAAATGTACGGGCACCATTGCGGGATTTTCCCTTCCCGATCGAAATCTTGGCCCATCTCGGCGACCGGCGCCGCCGCCAGGTTATCGCCCCCGAACCTGAAGTCGTAATTCTCGAAAACATTTTTTGGAAAGATCAGCAGCGTCATGAAATAGAGCGACAGGAGGGCAATACCGAATTGCGCACCGCGAGGGAGCGGCCCGCTTGCAGCCCTTGTCCTTGCTTGAAAATGTTTGGCGCCTCTTTCTTCTCGTTTCGCCCTCTTGTCCGGCGATTGTTTCTTCGAATAAGCCTCTGTGCCCAAGCGCATGCCACAGCGCGAACAGAAGCGAGCTGATTCGCGATTCTCGGCTCCACATTTCGGGCACCTTTTTATGATTTGTTCCATAGGATACCTGATAGTCTTCAAACCAATGCTATGACAGTTGCATTCCTAAAAGTCACATTTCCTCTGCTTAGATCTTCGTGTTTATTCTAATTTGGTACCGCAGCTCTCGCAGAACTTACCTCGTAAATCCCCTATATACTGAGCTTGGCAAGCGGGACATATGGTTATTTCTGCTGCGGATGGATTCGGTCCTATAGCATCTCCAGACAACTGTGCATTCAATTTCCTCCTGATATCCTCAAGCAATCCGACGATGGTGTTGATTTTCCAATACCAGCACAGCACCTCTCTAATTGCAAGGAATATAAGCACGAGCACTATTAACGCAATAAATAATGTGGAGAAAGCATCAGAGTCAAACCTTGCAAAGGCTACCTGAGGAATGATTAGAATTAGTAGCAAGCAGACGTTCATTGAATTGATTAGTGACTTCATGATTCACTCCTTTAGTTTTTGTACTGGATGGACACAATGAGAAGGATTATAAGGATCAGCACAATATATGGATATAATGAAAAAGATCTTCATGTTTCTCAGAGTGACGGTGTCTAGGATGCGGCGAAGGAGCAGGAACAGCAAGACAAGGATCACAGCAATAATGATAAGATTCATTGTGCGCCTCCAGTGAATTTCTTCGAATTGAAATTATGAAATTGTGCTGGCTGGTCACAGTGTTCACTTTAATAACTTGCGAAAATCATCTGAAATTGTCAAAAAATTTTATAACAATTTGGCGTTGCGAGAAAAATGGCGTTTAGCAGAATGTCCCTGTGAGAGCTGTATAAGGATGAAGTATTCAAATGATATTTATTCTTATTCATTGAAATTCTGAAAGTTAAATTCTGCGATCTGTAATTAGGACTACCTCAGGTCTATGGAGATTCTACAATCCAAAGCCTACGGTAGTATTTCCGGCCTTGTAGTATTCGGCAGCTTCCGATGGATTTAGCGCGTTCTGGCCGTCCGCTGAAAACCCTCTCCCAGAAGCGATTCAGCCATCTGCTGGCAATCAGCAGGCTGACAATGAAATGAGCTTTGGCGCTCTCTCCAACCACGACTTTCCAGCACGCCTTTCGCTCGCCCAGCGGCCCTTCGATTTCTTGATTGTCCGGAATGCGCTTTAGCAAATGATCTTCGAGCCAATCCGGCGGGCGAATCCCGAGCGAACGGTAGAGCTTCATCAACCGCCGGTCAGTCCTGCGCGCCGCCTCGTCGCAGGGGCAGGCGATGAACAGATGTCCTTTCGTTACCCTCAAGAGTTCCTGAATGGCCGTCGGGCGCTCCTCGATAGTTAGATGCTCCATCATATCCGAACAGACGACGCGGTTGAAAGAGCGATCTCTTAGCGGCAGATGCAGCGCCGAAGCCCGAACCGCCTGCAAGTTCGGCGCAGGACATTCCGCAAAAGCGATGTCCACGCCGATAACTTTGTCAGGAATAAAAGCGCTGATCCCCAGCGAGCCCGATCCCACCTCGAGAATTGTTCTCTCACCCTCAAATTTCGGCTGATCTAAAATGGCGCCGAAGCGGATCGCCTGGTCTAACATTAGCTCCTTCCCAACAGCGCCCGGCACACGGCGACAGTCCTGCGAGCGATGCTCAGTGGCGTCACCTGCAGTTCGCGGTTCAAATAAAAAAGCGTGATCGCCGCCAGCGAGCAGAGCGTTCCGCAAATAGTCAAAGCCCCGCCTATGGCGCCGAAATTTGGCATTAAAATAAAGGAAAGGATGAGGAACAGCGCGATGGAGCTCCACATGGCCACCAGCACCGCGCGCGGCCTGCCGATGCCGTAGAGCACGTTTTCGCTGACCATGTAGAGCGGCTCGAAAAAGCTGGCCAGAGCGAAAATGCGCAGCACATTGGCGGCGTCGGGAAAAATCCCGCGATAGGCGAGACTCACAATCCAATCGGCGCCGATCACGACCAGGGCATTGACGATCAAAAGAAAGCCGAGGTAGCCTCCCAAAATCTTCTCGATTAGCTCTTTTAACTTCTGGGTTTCGCCCCGTGAATGCAAATTGGAGCTGGTGGGAAAAACCAGCAGATTGATCGCCTGAGTGATGGCATTATAAAAGCGGAAAAAATTCTTGGCCGCGAAGTAGAGAGCGACTTCCGCCGGACCCAAGAAATATCCCAATAGATGATAATCCAACTGCGTGTAGGCCATATCGCCAACGCCGATCCCCAGCGAATCGCGCCCATAGCGCGCCATTTTCGGCCAAGTGCCGGGCGCGCCTTTTTCCCATTTGGGTAAGCGACTCGCACACAGAAAAGGCGCGGCAAGGGTCGAAAGCGCACCCGCCGCCAGATTCAGCGCCAGCACCTGCCGGGCGGCGCTCAGATTGCCGGTGAGAGCCAGATAGGCGATGCCCCCCGCCGCCACGGCAAAATAGCAGCCCTCGAGGACAAACAGCCGACTCATGTCGCGTGAGGACATGAGCAGAGCCGCCGCCAGATCGCGCGGAATGAAAACTAGCAGAATCACCGCCGCCCAGCGCATGCCCTCATCCAGCCCGGGCGCGTGAAAGATGCCCGGCGCCAGCGGCGCTAGAATCCAGATGATAGCGGCCGCGCCGATCTGCGTCGCCGTCCAGAAAGATGCACCGGCGCGCCAAACTCCGGGCTCGGCCTTGCCCTCCGAGAGGAACTTGATCAGCGGGTAAAGAGCGAAGCTCTTGCCCAGAAGAGACGCCGCGAAAAAGGTGGCGATGGCCAGCGAATAGACGCCCAGCTCGCTCTCGCGCGGCAGCCGCGTGTTCACGAAGAGGATCACCGCCGCGCCATAGAGCAGCGGCAGCGACTTGACGGTTAGAGCCGCGAAGGCTTTTCCTTTGTAGCGCAGGAGTTCCAAGCGATGGAGGAGACGATGAAAGGTGCGTCCGCTGTCGGGCAGAGTATACGCAAAATCGGCGGGATATGCAAGCTATAATCCTGCGATGCGCGAAATCAATCGGATGGTTCGGGCAAAGCCGCAAATAGCGTTCAGGGACCGACCTGCCCACCTCAGACATAAGAGAGCCCCGTTCACGGGGCTTGAATAATTTTCAGCCCCGTCCTTCAGGGCGGGGCGATGGCGGGCCGTGCTTATCCTTATTTGATCAACACCATCTTCTGCACCGCCTCAAATTCCCCCGCCTGAAGACGACAGAGATAAATCCCCGACGGCAAATCCCTGCCTTCGAAAAGTGCCTCGTGCCTCCCTGCCTCCCGCCAGCCTTCTATAGTCGGGGTCGCCCCCGACCCCGACGCCAGACTGCGCCCGAAAATATCAAACACTTCCAGTTTGACATGCCCTGCCATCGGCAAGTCAAATCGAATCCTGGCGGCCGCATTGAAAGGATTAGGGTAGGGATCATAGAGGCAGAACTCAGTGGAAATCTCAGCAATGGGCTTGGGAGCCGAAGTTATGGTAGATAAGGAAGCTTCCGCTGTATTCCCCTCGAAACCCATATTGATCCGGCCGCCATTGGGCAGAGGTTCGTTGGCGAAAGCCGAATCGGGATCGCCGGCGTCAATGCAGGGGCTGTGGAGCGGATCCGGCAGCCAGAGGCCCCCGTGGAAGCTGCCCACCGTGGATTGCAGATGATAATCGCCGTTAGCCGGATCAACGAACAGGGGATCTAAACTGATATTGCCCTCGCCAAGCCAGAGGGTATCCTGGACATCCGAGTAGGTCACCTGGAAGTTCGAACCGCCAATCTGCCCGGTGCTATTTCCCCAGATGATGCAGTTGACCAGTGTGGAGTTTGAACTGGACATGCTGAAAAGTCCGCCGCCCCAATCGGCTAAATTCTCGCTGATGGTGTTGCCGCTGATGATGGGGCTGGAAATATCCTGGCAGGAAATTCCACCGCCGTAAGCGTCACCCAGGACGCCGGACGTGGACGCGAAGTTTCCGCTGATAATGTTGCCACGGATGCTCGGGCTAGAATTGCTGCCGCAGGCAATTCCAGCTCCCCAGCAGTTGTTCAGGTAGCTATATACCCAATTTCCACGGATGGTGTTGCCGAAGATGTCGGGATTGGAGTTTTCGTAGCAATAAATGCCGCCGCCGCAGGTGACGTCAAAATTGCTCGAAACCGAATTGCCCTCGATGCTATTACCGACGATGCTGGGGCTAGAGTTCAAGCAAACAATCCCGCCTGCGCTGTAGTCGGCAAAGTTCCCGCTTATAGTGTTATCGCTTATTTGGGGATTGGAATGATAGCAACAAATGCCGCCATCGTACGAGCCCGAGTTTTGCCTGATGGTATTATTGCAGATAACGGGGCTAGAATAGCGGCAATAAATCCCCCCACCCGAGAAAGCGCTGTTTCCATTGATGTTATTGCCGCTAATGCTGGGGCTGGCAGCGTCGTTGCAGTAGATCCCACCGCCGAAATGTTCGGTCGAATTGCCGCTGATGCTATTGCCCTCTATGATGGGGCTGCAGAAATGGCAGTAAATCCCGCCGCCTGTCCAAACGGCCGTATCTCCGGTGATGGTGTTGGAACTGATTGTGGGGTTGGAATTATCGCAGCCAATTCCGCCGCCGTAATCGGCGGAATTCCCGACTATAGTGTTGCCGCTAATGACGGGATCGCTTTGCCCCAGACAGGCAATCCCGCCAAAGGCATAAGCCAAATTGGCGCTGATGATGTTGTCGCTGATTACGGGGCTGGAATTCGATTCACAGTAAATACCTCCGCCTAGCTCTCTGGCTTTATTTGCCGTAATCGCATTGTCGCTGAGAATCGGACTGGAACCACTGCAGTATATCCCGCCACCGTAAAGGTAGCATGAATCTTCGCTAATGGTGTTGGCTCTTATCGTTGGATTTGAATTATTGCAATAGATCGCCCCACCATTATAATCCTTACTATAAAGGCCTGAAGCCCAACCATGCGTCAGCAGGCAGTATTCCAGGCGGCAGGAATCCGAAGCAGAATGAAAGCGGATACCGTGCCATGTCGGATTGGGTGACAGCACATCGAAGCGAATGGAGTCCGCCGGAGTGCCCACCGCCCGCAAGGTCGCTGCGCTGTCAACAATGAGCTTACAATACACCTGAAACAGCACCTTCACCCCCGGCTCAATCACCAGCGTACTATCCGGCGGCACCCGCACCTCCCCCCTCACCATCACCGTATCCGCCGACCATGTGCCGGACACGTCCCCCTGCACGTAAATAATGTCCGCCCGCGCGGCCACTGCCAGGCCCAATAAGATCAGAAATATCAAGCGTTTCATTTTAGCCTCCATCTTTTGGCTTTTCTTTGCGCCATTGCGTCTTGGCGTGATACATTTTAGCCGCAAAGACCGCAAAGGATAATATACCTCTTTTCCCCCGCAAAGTCAAGCGATATTTTCGCGGGAATCGCTTTTTATCATTGCTATAACTATCTGCGAAATGAGCCGAAGGCCATCCGCCTGCTGGCGGATCACCTAAATCCCCCCCCAAATCTGCGGTTCTAACAAAAAAAGGCGCACCCCGTGCGCCCCAATTTTGCATTTTAAATTTTGCATTTTACATTTTTTCATTCCCCACCCCCACCGTCACATTCCGGAACCTCGCCACCGCCGCGCCGTGCGACATTTCCGCCGTCTGGCTGGGCTGGCCCTTGCCGCAGTTGGGCACGCCCCACAGCACCCAGTGATTGGCGTCGCCGATGGCGTCGCACGAACGCCAGAATTCGTAGGTAATCCCCTGATAGTTCGGGTTCTTCAGCATCCGGCCCAGTTTGCCGTTCTTGATCTCCCAACCGACCTCGCAGCCGAACTGGAAATTCAGCCGCTTCTGGTCAATGGACCACGACCGGTTGGTCTCCATCAAGATTCCGTCCTCCGTTTCGGCGATCATCTGCTCGCGAGTATGTTCACCCGGCAGCAGGCTCAGGTTGGAATTGCGCACAATGGGGATGTGCGACCAGCCGTCGGCGCGGTTCGATCCCACGGAGCGATTCGCTCCGATCCGGTGCGCCAATTCGCGGTTGAACTGATAGCCCACGAATTTGCCTTCGTGAACAATTGGCCAGCGCTGCGAACGCACGGCGTCGTCGTCGTATCCGCTCGTCGCCAGCCCGCCGGGGATGGTGTTGTCGCAGACCAAATTGACGATGGGCGATCCATATTGGAAATTACCTAACTTCTCGGTCGTCGCGAAACTCGTCCCCGCGAAGTTGGCCTCCATTCCTAATACGCGATCCAATTCCGACGGATGCCCCACCGATTCGTGGATCTGCAGAGCCACCTGCGATCCTTCGAGAAGCAGCGTCTTCTTGCCCGGAGGGCAAACATCTGCGGCTAATAAAGCCACGGCCTGCTCGCGCACTCGAGCAGCGTGATCTAGCAGTTTTAGACCCAGGACGATTTCATATCCGCCGCTCATGTATTGTCCGCCGAAGGCGCTGGGATAGCTGCGCACTTGCACGTCGCCATCTTTCACGGCGGTGGCGGAAAATCCACCGCCCGATCTCAGCAGTGCCTGATCAATGAAGCTTCCTTCGGAAGTCGCCATCCACTGTCGTTCGCGCAGGAAGGACATGGATCCGGTCGCCGCCACCACCTGCGGAGCCTTGCGCAGCTCCTCGTCAATGGCGAATAGCAGAGTCAGCTTCTCGGTCAGCGGCACGTCGAAGGGACTGAGCGTACAGGGCGTCACCCAGGTATCGCGCCAGACCGGTTCATGAGCCAGACGGACATCCTCAGCCTTCAACCGCGCGCTGGCCTTGGCGATGCGCACGGCCAGGCCGGTGATTCGGTCAATCTCGGCCTTGTTGACTCGCGCCGACGAGGCAAAGCCCCAGGCGCCATCCGTGATAACGCGCACGCCAAAACCTAAGTCTTCCGTCAGATCCAGTTCAGCGATCTGCCCATTGCGCACGAGGATATCCTCGCGCCGCTTCTCGACGATGCGGATGTCGGCGTACGTCGCGCCCAATTTGACGGCCGTGTCTATAGCATTCTCTGCAAAGGATTTCATCCCTACCTCAGGTTTTCTTTTATAATCCCCCTAATGCTCCGAATGACTGCTTCGGACCCTTTAGGAAAGGGGGGAAAGGGGGGATTACCGCCCCCTAAAACTCGCTCACGCTGGAAAAATTAAATCTTGCAATCTTCACCGCCGGCACAACAAACGCTCCGCCGAAAAATGCGTGCGCCGTTTTTCGCTCCTTCGATATCAGCTCGATGCGGTTGAATGCCTCGACGACGCTTTCGGTGAAGCGCATATTTCGTATCGGTTTGGCGATCTTGCCGTTTTCAATCAGGAAAGTGCCGTCGCGTGTCATGCCCGTCAGAGTCAGCCTGATGGGATCTAACACATTGCTGTAGTGAAAATGCGTAACCAGAATGCCTTTCTTGGTGGTCTTGATCATTTCGTCCAAAGAAGAATCTCCCGCTTCCAGCGCCACATTCAGCGGAAACGGCCCGGAACTGTTGGGCTGCGGCAGCGAGTGTCCGGTCGTCTGAGTTCCGAGAGCAAAGCCTCCCTTCGGGACTTTCGCCGACGTAATTCTATCGTGCACCGGCGCTCGAGCGATGCCTTTCTCGATCAGCACTACCCGCTGTCGCGGCGAACCTTCGAAATCAAATGGCAAGCCGGGGCTGAGATCGCTGTACGCGTCGTCTATCATAGTCACGTTTTCACCCATGACCCGCTGGCCGATTTTGCCCGACATGAAGCTTCGCCCCTCGACGAAATTCAGCCCGCCGAAACCCTCGAAGGTCATGAACATTAGGAAATCCGTCACCGCGGCGGGCTCTAAGACGACATCGTATGGGCCGGGCTCGAGTGCGATGGGATTTCGCGCCTGCAGCGCCTTGCGGATGGCTGTGTCAATAACGGCGGAGGCGTCAATCTTCGAAACATCTGATTGCACCTCCTCAGCCCAGCCGGAAGCGCCCTCCACTTCGACCGTTCCGGAAAAAATTGCCTTCGTCTCTCGATGAAAAGCGAACAGGTCGCGGGAATTTCCGATGGCGACGGCCTCGCCCCCGCTGCTGAATATGCCGGCCGCTTCCGCTTTCTCCCTCCTGGCGGCGGCGACAAATTGGGCGATGACATCAGCCCGCTCTTCCGGCCCGAAGTCGGCCGTATTTGGGCAATAGGCCTGAGTCTCATGATAGGTTCCCTGACCCAGAAGCGGGAGCAATTCCGAATTCTCTTTGGCCTGGCTCGCCGCCAATTTCGCCTGAGCGATGGCGCGCTTCAGCGATTCATCATCGAAGCGATCCGTGCCGGCCCGGCCTACCCTCTTTCCCAGATGCACTTTCACTGCCAGGCCGTCGGTATTCCGCGCCACATTTTGCGTGATGATGTTGTTGCTGAAGCGGGTTAGATTCTCTTCGCCATGCGAGAGGATCACCTCGGTCTCATCCGCATCGGAAAAAGAGAGAGCTCGTTTCACGAGCTCTTCTGCTTGATTTTGATCTAACATATAGGATCTCTTTGGGTACGATTTTAACTGTCCTTAATCGGGAGGCCGGATCGCCCCGATTCGGCTTGTGCCGGTGTCCGGTGTCCGGTGCCCGGTACACGGTCCCCGGTCCCCGGCTAAAATATCGCCGCCACGGCATACCCCGCCGTCATCAGAAGTCCGGTCAGCAGGTGAATCCCCACCGTCGCCGCGTTGGCCGGAACCAGTTGGGACGATTCCGAATGATGCAGCTTGGCGATCTTCACCGCTTTCACCGCCTGCGGAACCGTGAGTAGGGCTATCAACACCCAGGGCGTGAGAATGCTTGTGGCAACGCCGACAATAATCGAGAGGTAAGTGCCCAGCATAATAGCCAGATAGCCATAGACGGCTTTGGGCCTGCCCAGGCGCACCACCAGATGCCGCTTCCCGCTGTCGCGGTCGGCGATGAAGTCTGGAAATTCGTTGATATAAAGAACGCCGGCGATGAGCAGCATCACGGGCAGCGAAGCCACGACTACGGCGGCGCTGAAACTCTGAGCCTGCACGTAGTAGGCTCCCAGCATCATCAGCGTGCCGAAGCAGAGGCCGACGATGAATTCGCCGAAACCGCGCGAGACAATATTAAACGGCGGCAGCGTATAGAAAATGCCGCAGAAGGTTCCCGCCAATCCCAGCCAGAAGATGGGCATCCCCTTCAGCGCCACTAAAGCCAATCCGAGAATCGTGCTGAGAGCGAAGAAGGTCAGCGATCCAGCCAAGACCTCTTTGGGCGCTAGCACGCCATTCTGGATCAACCGGCTGCCGCCGGTGAAGGGCCGCTGAAATTCGGTGTTCATCTCGTCGCAGCGGTTCAGATGATCGGCGTAGTCGTTCATGACATTGGTGCCGGCGTGCATGAAAATGGCGGCGATGAGGGTCAAGAAGAAGTAGCCGATCTGCACCGGATAACCGTCCTCCCAGGCCATCACTGAAGCCAAAAGCACCGGCACCAGCACCGCCGTGAAGAAGGGCGCGCGCACTTCCTCCAGCCAGATTTGAATTTTCCCCTTGAGATCCGATTGAGCGAATTTGGATTTGCCTTGCATGTTCCTTCTCTATTCTGATTCTTTTGACTTTCAGCGATGGAGCTGATTACCACCTGTTACGATGTGAAGATGAAAATATCTTGACTCCAGCGGCGAAAAATGTTAATTTAAATAAAAACGCCTGGAGCACTTATGAGTCAGCCGCGTCTCATCACCGCCGACATGTCCATCGCCAACGTGATGAAGCGATACCCCAAGACCGAAGCCACCTTTATCAAATACAAGCTGCACTGCGTCGGCTGCGAAGCCGCTCCGCTGGAAACTATTGAAGTCGCGGCGGCTACGCATCGAATTAAGGACTTGAATCAGCTCTTGGAGGATTTGAATTCCGCCGCTCAGTAGCCGCCATCCCTTTTCGCAATGCACAGGGGCAATCCGCGAACCGATGGATTGCCCCTTGTCTTTTCCCTGCCATGAAGCGCTATCGCAGATAGACGAGCTTTTCGATCTGCTGGCTTCCGGCGATTTCGAGTCTCAGAAAATAGAGACCGGATGGTGCCTCCCCAGCCTCCCAGACGAAGCGGTGTTCGCCGCCCTCCAATTGGCCCAGGTAAATCTCTGCAACCTCACGGCCTGAAACGCTGTAGACCTTCAAATTCGTCCAGGCGGGATGGGCCAGAGAAAATTGCAGCGCCACGGAATTATTGAAAGGATTCGGATAGGCCCTCAGCAAGTTGAATCCTGCAGGATGGGCGCTTTCCACGTAGGCCGCTCCCGGCAAATAGCAGTGGAAGGTAATGGAATCCGCCTCCTCAAATCGCCCCTCCGGATAGACCACCATCGTCACCCACCCTTCGAGCGGACTTGAGGTAGAGTCCGGATAAATGTCCACCAGAACCGAGTCCATCCCGCCCGCCGCCAGAAGCAGAGTCGAATCCAGGGTGATCCAGGGCGGCCAGCAGTAGAGGCCGGTGCAGAAATTGACGTTCCATCCCAGGGGCACATCGGTATGCATCTCTATCCAGAAAGTATCCGCTTGGGCCTGCAGATTAGCAATTTCCGAGTAAAATTGCGTTAATTGCAGGTGCTGCCCCAGTTTTTCTGTATTCGGGGCGGTGTAGGTGAAGGCTTGACCACTCGCCCACTGCCAGCTCGCCGCCACGATCAGTGCGGTCGCAAAGATTCGTTTCATGATCTATTCCTTCGGATTATTGATTTAGCAATTGCTCGACTCTCGCTCGCAGTTCGGCATACTCCAGACTGCCCGTGTGCCAATCCACCACGCCGCGCTGGTCTATCAGGGCGTTCGTGGGGAATTGATTGGCGCCGTAGGCCAGGGTCGTGGTAAATCCCGGCTGATCCATGAGCATCTCGAAGGTCAAATCCAGATTGGCTCGAACTTCGATCAGATCCTGCAGATTATCATTGAACATGGGATTCACCGACAGGACGCGAAACCCCTGCCCCCCCAATTCGCTGTAAACCTGTTGGATGTAGGGAAGCTCCTGCATGCAGGGGACGCAGTCTCGGAACCAGAAGGTGACCAGCACAACCCGGCCCCGTAGCCCACCTAAAGCGATAGTATCCGACTGATCTGACTCCAACTCAAAGGCCGGTGCCAGCTTGCCTTCTTGATACCCGATTCCGGCAGCCCATAGTTCCAGATTGAAGGTGATCTCCGTATGCCCATATAGAAAAAGGCTGGCCATTAGAAGCGCCGGGCTTGCCGCGTTATGGACGGTAGCATGGCTATCCTGGTAGCAGCTAAAGCTATGGGGTCCATCAGGGAAACCGGCCACGACCCAGGGCGTGACCACATCCAGAAGTCGTTCGTCAACACAAACCCGGCCGATATTTGCATTCGTGACAATGCGGATGCCGTTCCAGGGGACAGATGGAAGCAAGACCTGAATCTGAGCGGCAAATCCGGCAGTCACATCCACCTGAACTTCCCGATAATCGTAGCCCAATAGGCCCGTTCCGATGAGATGAGTTCCCACGGGGATATTCGGCAGAGTATCGGGCGTGAACAGTCCGGTTGAGGCTCCGTCCAGAAAAATCTCTGCGCCGATAAGTTCCATTCCGGATGCAGAATCGCCGGCCATAACCGCGGCGATTCCCACATCAGGATTTAGCGGAGAGAGCACGACCGCGGCCTGCACAAGAGAATCTGCGATCACCTGCACCTGCAGGGAATCAGCGAAAAAATTTTGGAATTCCACTTTCACCCAATGCTCGCCCGCGTCGGCGACAATCGTGTCCGGAGTGATTTCAGCTTGAAGGATTCCATCCAGGTAAATCGCGCCGCCGACTAATGGGTGGTCGTAGGGATCTTCAGCGGCAATGAACACTCGCCCGGAGGCAGGCGTTTCCGGAACGGTGGGCGCCTCTTCGATGGTGCAGCTCGTGAGACTCAGGGCGAGCCAAGCCAGAAGCGGCCGGCCCATTTTGCTTGAGATTTTCATGCTATCGGATGCCCGGTTCATCTATTGCATATAAAGATAAAATTCAACCGCCCCATTTGCAAGCAAATTTTGCGTTGCCCATCTTCACTTATTCTGGCATAATTCTGCTGACTCCTGAAGTTCCAATCGCCCACCGAAGCCTGATTCACCACCGATTCATGTCAATCCCATCCTTAATCCAAAATCCCTTGACTGCCAGCTCGGCTTTGCTTATATTTGCCGGATATTTGCAGATACGGGGCGGAGTGGATAAATTTCCGGCGATTTTTCCCACAAATTTGGCCAATGCTCGTATTATTAATCAATAAACACTACCTTCAGCCGTGTCGAAACACAATTTGCCATGTCTCAATCGCAATACCGCGTTTATGACCTGAGTTGGGACGGCCGCGGAGTGGCGCGCGATCCCAGCGGCCGCGTGGTCATGATTTACGGCGCGCTGCCGGGGGATACGGTCACCGCCGACATCCATCCCACCGGCCCCAAGGGTCTTTTATCCGGCAAAATTACGAACATTGTCACCCCCTCGCCGGATCGCATTCCTCACCCTTGCACCTATCATCACGCTTTTTGTCTGACGACTCCGCTCGGTTCCTGGCGCTATGAATGCGCTCTGAGCTGGAAACGCAAGCATCTCTCTGAGACGCTGCGCCGCGTGGGCGAAATTCAGAACCCGCTCTTGGCGGATCCCATTCCTTCGCCCCAAACCTGGGGCTATCGCGACCGGCTGGAACTGCATCTCTTTAGCGATCGGGGACGCTGGTCGCTGGGCTACTGCACGCCGGAGGGTTACGCGGCCGTGCGCGATTGCCTGCTCGGCAGTCGCTCCTTGCGAGAGGGATTGACCTCGCTGGTGAATTCCCTCGATGCGCTCTCCATTTTCCCCCAGGCCCTTCCCACGGAATCCGACCGCTGTTTCTCGCCCAATGCCGTCCGCATTCTCCTGCGCGACAATGGCCGGGGCGGCAGCGTTTCGGTTCTCTTCGTGCAGAATCCCGGCAAAATTGACCTGATCGTCGTGGCACAGGCTCTGGCGGAGGCAGGATTCCTGGGCTGGCAAATCCGCCACGCCCCCAATCCCAAATCGCGCTTCTTCTTCTCCCAGATCATTGACCGCAACGGCGATTACCAGATCACCCATCTTATCGCCGATTCCCAGGAGCTGCACGCCGATCCGACCGTCTTCTCGCAGGTCAACCGTTCCGCGGCGGCTCTGATGGTGGACAAGGTCCTCGAATATCTCCCCGATTCGGCCAATCTGCTCGATCTCTACGGAGGCTACGGAGCCTTCGCGCTCGCTTTCGCCTCCCGGCGCGGCGGGCGCGCCACCGTTTTGGAATCGTCCGTCTTGGCCGTCAAGGCGGGCGAGACCTTCGCTCAGGAACACTCGCTGCCGGTCGAATTCACCTGCTCGGATCTGGCCAAGGCCGGCCTGCCCGTTGACCATCTGGAAAAATTCGACGCCGTGATTCTGGATCCTCCGCGCAACGGAGCGCATCCGCAAATTGTCCAGAGACTGAACTTGGAAGGTCCCGCCAGACTTCTCTATCTCTCCTGTCATCCGGCCACCCTGGCGCGGGATCTCAAGCAACTCAGTTCTTATCGCGCTTCGATCTTCATCCCCATTGATCTCTTTCCCCAGACGCCCGACCTCGAAGCGCTGGCTGTGCTCGAACGTAATTAGTTAGAATTTTGCGCTAATGTTGAACGATGTAAATGATTCTTCGATTGTCTTTGTAATAAAAATCACAAACAATGCCTAACTATTTGGCAAACATTTTCTTAACTCGAGACGAACTGTTATCAGAGCGGCGTCCAATTTGGCGTCCGCAAATCCGATTTCACGGATCAAGGGCGCTGGTAATTTGATAAATTCATCCGTGCAAAGGCGAAACCTGAGCTGGATTCGCCATTCGCGGAAACTCTGGAGATCCCCCAATAAATAGAGAGCTTTGAAATATTGCATCTATTCGAAATCCATGTCATTCCGGCGAAAGCCGGAATCCAGTAATTATAAAAACTTAGCTGGATGCCAGGAGCGAAGCCTCCCTTCGGGACTTTCGCTGGCATGACAGAAGAGCGAGTATTTCAAAGGTCTCGAATAACAGGAAAAGGAATACGCCATGCGCTTATATCTCGATTCCACCGTCATCAAGGGCTGCGGCGATCCCGAATTCGACTGCTGGTCTTGGTCTCTGATTCAAGATTTCCGCAGCGGGATTTACAAACCGGTCATCTCCACCCTGGTGCAAGATGAACTGGCCGCGGCGCCGCCCGCCGCCCGGGAGGCGCTCTCCTCCCTGATGGCCTGCCGCCCGAAAGTGATCGAGGTGACGGACAAAGCGCAAACTCTGGCGGACCTCTATCTGGATCGCAAAATCCTGACCGAATGTCACCGCAGCGACGCCCTGCACGTGGCTCTGGCCACGCTGGAGGAGGCCGATATGCTGGTGAGCTGGAACTACCGAAATATCCTGCACATGTCCAAGCTGCGCCAGTTCATCACGGTCAATCTGGAGCTGGGCTTGAAGCCCCTGCAGATCCGCTCCCCGCGCGTGGTGGCCAGTTATTATATCATGGAACCGCAGCCGGCCGCAGCCGCCCGGGTCTAAAATGCATTAAAGATTGTCGAAGATATTTATTCGCTGTCATTCCGGCGAACGCCGGAATCCAGACACGATCTTGTAGGGGCGCATCCGCCGCGGTGGATGCGCCCTTTTTGTTGCCGCCAGGATGAAAGGGTGGCATGCTTCCCCCGAAGGGGCTCCTTCGGAGTGCCCCAACGGGGCGAAGCATGTCCTCAGCACATGCCTCTGTCACGCGCAGCGGGACGGGGCATGTTGCCGACACGCTGGTGCCCCACCGCTTCCCCACAACCCGGAGGCCGGATGGCCCCCATCCGGCAAACGCAGCCCGGGGGGATTACGGTTCGTGCGGGAGACTTAAAATGCCATTCCGCACAAAAATAGTGAAACTTTTCTGTTGACTTGGCAAGAAAAGGGGGCGTATATTGGGGGAAAAGTGGGATAGAGGCTGGGGTGCTCCCCAGGGCTGAAGCCCTGGGCTATTATCTGGCGGCCCTAAAGGGCGCTCTGTTCGTCCCGCTTCGGCGGGACGGTGATATAATAGCCCAGCCTTTTAAGGCTGGGGAAGCTTTTTGAATGCGGTTCCAGACGATAAATGTGATAACTTTCTATTGACTTGGGATGCGATGGGGGGTATATTGAGGGGTGTCATTCCCGATTGTGCACGGGAATCGGCGTTTTGATCCCGAAAGGGGTCTAATATAAATAGCCGGCGGTCTTACACCGCCGGATGGATTCACTAGCAATCTTTGAAGCCTCCTAATAATAAGTTCTAAGCGCATTGGCGCAGCAGGGCACACCATGAACTGCCAGGTCATAAAAGTGAAATCCAACGAAAAAGCGGGGCGCCATACGCAGCAGGAATAATTCTCATACACCAAGCCTTTAGGGCAAACCATCATTAATTTTGAAAAAGGAGAAGACTCATGGTAACTCTCTGCAAACCATCCGCAGCAGCGAAGGCGATCGGCTATTTCACCATGGTCGGGATCATGATCCTGCTCTCTTCATGTGCCTACATGAAAATGAATCCGCCTGCTGACGCTGACAAAGCATTCTCCAACAATTCCTGTTGGCTCGCTGCAGCCGCCAACATGTTGGCTGGAGCGGGATACGGGAACGGAACTACGGTGCAAGATCGGGCCGATGACATTTATGGCAATCTGACCAGCCATTTTGGCACTGCCAACCGTGGCTGGATGGACACAGCATTGGATTGGTGGCTAAGTTCAAGTCATAATGTCTGGCCCAATAATCCGTATACCATTGCTACAGTATTCGGGACCAAGCTCATGGATCCATGGGCAAATCCGAACGGTCCGCGTGACTTAGGGAATCAACTGCGTGAATGCAATTTTGTCAGCCTTACTATCAGCTGGCCAACTGTTGATGCATCGGTCGGAAGTGGTGGTCATGCCATTACAGGTTGGGGTGATGGGCGATGGTTCCCGTGGACGCATTATCGTGATCCTCTCACGACCAATCCCAGCAAAGTGCGAGTTACAGATTCCGATCGTGACGCCGGCGGCGATGTCCAGGAATACCGTTATGATGCTTATACAAATCCCAATCCCGGTGGGCCCAATGAGGGTCCAGGTTGGTATATTAACTATGATCCCAATCATCCTTACCTCCGGAACATCATAACTTTGTCGCCTACGAGGACGGCTGGAGGCACGGGAAGCACAGTCCGCGTTGTGGGATCCTACAGAATCCACCAGGTCGAAAGTACACCTGCGACGGATCTCCACTATAAGGTTAGTACCGACGTACCCATACTCACTTACCTGACGCGAAATAATTGGCTTACCGAGCTGACCCCGAAAATTGTCGAATACCAAAACCACGAGGGACTGGTTGTGGACTGGGATTTTAAAGATGCTCCAGTGCCTCAGTGCACTTGGGTAACCATCACTACTGAGTTCATTCTCCGCAGTTGGAATGCCATGTGGTATGATGATGTATCATTTACCTACCCAGGGATGAGGGTCATGCGAGCGCCTAAATCGGTAGCGTGGGAGATCCATTCCCCAACCATCACACAGGCGGATACGATTCGCAACGTCACGGGAGGATATGTCCTGGGGGCTTTCCGCATTCTAAATCCCGCTCTGCCACCCGATAGCAGCGTGGTGGCCGAGTATCGCCTGATGCACCAGTATAGCTACACTCAGTCTCCCGAGCAGCATACATTCGCTTTGCGGGGTAGTGACGGTTATCTGATAACTGACTTGCGATTCGGGCACTCTTATGGTTATCTCGATCCTGACAGCTTATGGACTTTTCAAGAATGGATGACCCAACTGGGTGATTCGACTTTCGCTCTGAGTTCTGCTCCGGTACAGATTAACATTGACTGGTCTGGCAGGCTACCTTATCCCGATGCCGGAGACATCAAAGATCGGATCCCGGAAATAAAGAGAAAAGTCAAATAGCTCCCCCAGCCCTGCAATAAGGCATCGAAATCTACCTAAAGGGTGTGGGCGGGGGGCTTCCCCCGCCCACCATTTCATGTTGCGGCAGAGTAGCTTGCGTCAGGCGCATGGCACCCCCATTTGGGTTATGAATCATCCGAACGTAATAAAATCAAATTAGGAAGAAAACGATAAGCAAGTATGAAAGTCTAAGAATTTTGAAAGAGACCAAAGCACGACCAGCTTGGTTTTGTGCCAGATGCGGGGCAGGTATAAAGCCGGGAGAAAATTATTATAAAGAGAGCATTGAGCGAGTCCATGCACCTGGATTGATTCTTAGAGCTTTTTGTGGTAAATGCTACCAAGAACATGGTGATGGGCTAATTATAATGAAATGTTAAGCCCGCCACTCCATCCGTCAGTCGCCGGTCAAGTCCGCCGCGTGGGGGGTCAGTTTACAGCAGAAAAACAAAGGTTCCGCATTTCATGAAGCAGAGGAGGTAACAGTAATGAATCTCGTCAAAAATCCATTCAGCAACTACCGAGTCACCTACGGTATCGTGAGTCATGACACGACTCAGTTTAAGGACTACGCCCGAATTGATTTCTACAACGGGGCGAAGAAGGTGGGGCAGGTGCTTTTCGGATCATCGATCTCCCCCGGAAACAACGGCGCAATCGTGAACGTGGATGAAATACATCTCTTCTTTCCTCTTTCTCATTTTCCGAATATCATCAAGGTTCTGAGGCTTGGCGACAGACAACCTCTGGCCCTTTATCTGGAGATGGATGAGGGTACAAATGTTTCCAGGATGGGTGGCATCATTTTGGAGCCCCATGGCTTGTTTGGCATCTAACACTTGTGGCGAAAAGCTCGCCTGCCACCCCATCCGTCAATTGCCAGAAAAGTCTGCCGCGGCGGGGGCATCGTCCCCGCTTTGTCCGGGAATACCCCTAAGGTCCGCCCGTGGCGGAAATTCCCGGACTACCATTCTGCAGTCCACTGAAGTGGACGCTCTTTTTACGTCCGTCAGCTGACGGACTGAAGGAAGGTAGCCCGACAATTCATTGTCGGGCGAGCCAGACTTGGGTGGCCCGACCCTTTGCCGAAGGCACCCTTTAGAGGCAGGGTTGGGTTTATTATAAAAAGCCCGCCACCCCAGCCCCAATTATTTCACCGTTGTCACCAACCCTTTTCCTCTGCCTTCTGAATTCTGGATTCTGGCTCCTGTATTCTCGCCAGCCGACTTCTCGCCTCTCGCGCAACTTCTCATCCCGATTGAGGCGCGAGTTCTCGCCCCGCATGGCATTCCTGCCGAGTTCTTGTCTTTTTCATCTTCTTGCCCCTGTCCTCCGGCGCAAACATTTTCCCCTCAAATCCCTTGACATCGCCCCTCCCGCCTCCTATATTTCCTGCGAAAGTCATCGTTCTCTACCATTCACTCCCCTCGGCGCCGCACGGCTTAAAAGGGAATCCCGTGAGATTCGGGAATGGCCCCCGCCACTGTGAGCGACGACGACGGCGATACCACGCCACTGGCCGGCTGGATCGGGATACGGTAAGACCCACTTCCGTCTCTCCGGTTAGCCGGCTGGGAAGGCATCGCCCGAGGCCCCAGTCGCAAGTCAGGAGACCTGCCGATGGGATCCGCCAATTGGCGGGTGGACCGCATCCTTCGGGGTATAGGGATGGCGCCATTTTTGCGCGAAATCCCGGCGGGAGTGGTCTCTCCGGGATTTTTGACTCTCTTCAGAGGGCTTCGCTCCAGGACGGTCCAGTCGCAAAATCATCCAAAAACCGAAAGGAGAAGATCATGCGCCACTGTATCGTCATCGGAACTCTGTGGGTGGCCCGACCCTTTAGGGTCGGGTTTATCCTATTGGCCCTGCTGATCGCCGGCTGCAGCACCACGACGGAATCCCCCTTCGTGCCCTCCGGCCGCACCGCCTGGGTGGTCAACAGCCTGGGCGAAACCCTGTCCAAAGTCAATCTCGATTCCGGCGAAGTCGTCGTCAACGCCATCCCTTTGGATGACGCGCCCAACGACATCGCCGTCCTGGGCAACCGTGCCTACGTGGTGAATTCGATGTCCAACAACATCCAGATTCTCGACCTGACAACCGAACAAACCCTCGGCGCCATCGAGATCCTCAAGGGGATGAATCCCTACTACATCGCCATCGAAAACTCGCAGCGAGCTTTCGTGTCGAATTGGCTGACCGGAAATGTCTCGGTGCTGGATCTGGAGTCGGAAACGGAAACCGATACCATCATGACCGGCGGCGTGCCTCAAGGCCTTTGCGTGACGAGTGACCGCCTTTTCGTCACCGACATCAATCTCGATCTGGTCAACTTCACCTACGGCCCCGGACGCCTGCTGTCATATTCTCTGGTGACTCTGGATTTGGAAGGTTCGCTGGAGGTGGGAATGAATCCTCAAATTGTCGAGCTGGGACCGGACGGCAATCTTCACGTCGTCTGCACCGGGGATTTCGGCTTAGTCTCCGGCCAGGTTTATATCGTGAATCCCCAAACTCTGACCGTCGAGCTGACGATTGACATCGGCGGATCGCCGGGATCGCTGGCGTTCAATTCGCAGAATGTCGCCTACCTCGGATCGGTCGCGTGGGCCGGAGAGGGGTGGCTGCTAACCTACGATGCCATCACCCATCAGATCATTCGCGGGGCCGCGAATCCCATCGTTCTGCCCTCCTCCGCCATGGACGTGGCCTGCGCGCAGAATGATCATATCTTCGCCGCCTGCTTCAACACCGATCAGTTGATCGAGATTGACGAGGACGATAGCATCATCAATACCTACACGGTGGGGGACGGGCCGATTGCCGTGGCGTTAAAGGAGTAAGATCTCTGCTTGTGGAGTTCAATTGTCATGCCCGCGAAAGCGGGCATCCATCCAGGTCGTGGCTAGCTTTGGATTCCCGCTTGCGCGGGAATGACAACAGACCCACGCCCTAAGGCTTTGCAACAACCGCTTGAATGATCGAATAGGCGCAAAAAAAGAAAACACTTGACTTGGCGGCTTGGAGTATCTATATTAGATGTTTTCGGGCGGCATAGCTCAGCTGGTTAGAGCAGCGGAATCATAATCCGCGTGTCCGGGGTTCGAATCCCTGTGCCGCCACTTTGATTTTCATAGACTTAGATCAATTTTGCCGACCTCGCAAAAACCTCGTGCTACATAATTTGCTACATCCCCACCGCAATTCCTGCCTTTCTTGAAAGCACCTCAGCCGCTTCCCGCAGGTCATCAGGGATCGCGTGCAGATACCTCTCCGTCACTGAAATCGAACTATGGCCGAGTAGCTTTTGAACGGTGTAGATGGATACGCCACTCCGCAGAAGCTCTGTCGCGCTCGTGTGTCGCATCGAGTGCAAAGTCAGGTGTTCACCAATCCCGGCCCGTTTCCGATAGATCCTGAACAGGTGGGTGAACCACGAGGGATTATAGGTGAATACTCTATCCGATTCCCTCGAAATTGAATTGAGCAGGTGCGCCAGTTCCAGAGTCATGGGCACTGCCCTGTCTTTCCTGCCTTTGGTCTGCCTAAAGGTGACCGTTTTCGCCTGAAAATCCACGTCCTTCCATTCCAGTTTCGCGATCTCCGACCTTCGAGCACCCGTAATTAGAACGAATGAGAAGAGCGCCCTGTGGTGAGGCTCAACGGCCTTAAAGAACGCTTCTAATTCTGTGGGTGTCAAAGCACGCGGGATTTTCTTGTCCATCCTGATCTTGAGGTTTCGGATGGCGAAGAAATTTCGCTCGCTATAAGCGTGTTCTTCTGCCCATTGGAAGGCGGTCCTGAGCGTTGACAGGCTGATGTTGACCGTGCCCGGCTGCACTTTCTTCAATCGGTATTCCCTGAATTTCTCAACGTCCTTAGTGGTCACACAAGAAATCAGTGTCTTTGAATCCTTCAGGAATTCAGCAAAGATCTTCAGCTTGGCAGCATCGGTTTGGATGGTGCGAGGCGCAAACCGATCAACCCGGTCCGCCAAGTATAGGTCAGTAAATTCATCCAGGGCGACATGCTTGATCTGCTTGGGTGCTTCCAATCCCTGCCGAAAGCGCTCGTCCTCAAGTTCGGTCTTCTTCAAAACTTCGAGAGCCAATTTCTTGTCGGCGGTGCCGCACGATTTCCAGAATTCCTTGCCGAACCGATAATGGCGAACATACCAGGTATAACCTGGCCCTTCCCGTTTTCGACGCTTATGCAACGATGCCATGTCTTTCTCCTTCAGAGAGCAAAAGCCGGACAGTGCCTACGCTTACCATTGGAGAGCGTTCGGGGCCTCGCGGCGACCCGACTGTCCGGCAGTTATACAAAAAGTAAAGCCGAGGAATCTCTCGGCGGATTCCAATGGTAATGTAGGCAACCAAAATATAAAATGCAGATTCGCCGAAGTCACGCTCTTTTATCATTTTCTTCAATCTCACTCCATCATGGCAATTTCGTGCTGGTCAAGCCACTGTTCCAAGCGTGATTTTTTGAATTTGATCGTGCCATTGATTTTGCTGAAAGGGATCTTCCGCAGCCTCACCCAATCCCTCAAAGTATGCACGGACTGCCCCAAATACTCCGCCGCCTGCTCGACAGAAAGGATCTCCCGAGTTCGCTCCGTCGCTTTCGCGTCAGTCAACCGGCGCAGTTCTTTCAGTTGCTCGGTCAATAGCAAAACGACCGAATCCTTTTGCTCGGAGTCAGGCATTGTTTTCAATTCGAAATTCTTCCGGTCGCATAATTTCACGTCCGAGCTGTTTTCTTCGATTCTGGAGTCCAATGGGCTTAAATCCCCACATGATCTCTGCGTTTCCGTATGGCTCGCAATCCTCGTTCACGGGCTTCCGGGTCATCCGGCGGGATTCCTCCCTTGGGCATACGATATGCCTTGATAGCTTTCAAGGCATCTTGGATGCTGGCTTCAGGCGCGATGAAGATGATCTCGCCATCTCCTCCTTGACTGATGGGCCAATCATAACGCTTGGCAACGGTGTTGATGCGCTGATTTGATCCTTCGGGAACATCGGTCTTGGTATTGTTGGCTCTGGGGCCGCCGATCTGGACACCCAAGCGGCCCACGCCATAGCGGAAGATCTCCCCATACTTGCCCGGAATATAGTCATCACCACAAGCATCCCGATACCAGCGCACCCCGTGAATCTTGGCAAGTTCACGGATGGTAACGGGTCGGTCGTAGATTTCATTGGCTTCATCTGGCGGACCGGGGCGGTAGTATATAGGACTGACGCTGCCGGGCGTCCAAGGCCGGATATGTTTTGGCCGACTTGGTTTCTTCTTCATAATCCCCTTTCTTACTCAATCTTGCCTTCTCCAGATGGATATTTGCCGCGATGCAGCTCATGACGATGATTTTGTATTTGGAGCCTTTTTTAGGGATATAGAAATGGCTCTTTTCTAATAGCTTTTTATGCGCTGTATGGAGGGCCTTGCGTCGTGGCCAGCGTGAGTTTTGGGAGTTTGCGTATTGGGGAAATCGCGGAAAAACTCACGGGCGGAAGCACCCAATATTCCTTTGCAATCAACTCTAATGAGAGTTTTGAGAGTTTATATCTAAGAATTAGATATGCAGGAGGATAAAATAATTGAAGCAAGCGATGAAGAAGAAAAATATAGAGGAGAAAGAGATGGGCGGAAAAACTCTCCAAACTCTCATTTGCCCATTTTGGTCGCAATAGCAGGCGGTTCAACCACAGAGTTAGGCAGGAGTATGGAATTTCCATAACTCTCGCTGTTCTCATTCTCGAAGGCTTGGATTCATGGTTGGTCAGAATGATCTTTCCCATCAGTGACCTCTTGCGAGCTACCAGCTTTCTTGCCCGATGCCGTATCATGTCGCAAGAACTGGTAATGTTTGACATGCCTTACTTGCCATGAATCCACAACGAAGTCCTGCTTCAAGTTTGGCACCAGCCGGGCGAAGTGCTTGCCGAAAGACCGGGCATTTTTAATGGGGAAATCTATCTCTTGCGTTTCCGCAACCGCCTTAAGCGATTGGAACAATGCGGGGCCGCTAATCGCCTTTCCCTCGTTCTTGACATCCTGCATGAACTGCATAAACAAGTTATAAAGCAGGTCATCCTCCACAGCGAAATTGACCTGTTCTTCCGTCATCTTGTGCAAGATTTCGCGGACTTGCTGCAACCGCCCCGTATGCCAGCCCCATTTAAGCATCAATGATCCGAAATCGGCCATGCGAAATGAGCTGCCAAAGACTGCCTGATCGGTCTGCTTCGCCGCCTTGATTGCCTTGATCATCTCCTGGATCCGGACAACCAGGCCTCGCCATAGCTTGGCTCGGTTGCTATCAACCTCTTGGATCACATTGCTTTCCGGCCGCAAGTCTTCATTCTCAGCCTTTTCCAAGCGCAAAATCAGCGCTCGATCCGCCACGTCGTCTCGGCGAAAGTGGGGCTCCCGAGAAGAGATCGCAATGAAAGCACGGAGATAAAAGTCCAACGGGACGTTATTTGTGTAGAGCTTTCGCTGTGTATGCTTCCCGCCGGTGGCGCTGATCGCCAATAGGTTTTCCAGCCATTCGCAGCGGGTATCTACGTTATCCAGAGCCACAAAATAGCGGCTTGAGATCAGGACTATGAAATCATCTTCTTTGCTGGGGAGATGGTGAACGTTCTCAGAGGAGCCGAAAAATAACCTAGCTACTTTTCTCAGAGTGCTCGATTTGCGGCTGCCTTTTTCACCTACCAGTGCGAGAAGAGGTCTCGTGGGCATAATTGATCCGAAGAGCATGCTTAGAACAAATAAGTCGAAGATCAACCGTTGCTCATCCGGGGAGAGCGTGCATCTTTGGAAGTTTATGGGGTCTAAGATAATTTTTTCGTAGAGACCCGGCGTGAAGTCGTCGGCGATCTCCACGGGCGAGGTCCCCTCCTCCGGCAGTAAAAGAATGCCATCTGAAGCCAATTCAACGATGTCGCATTTATCCTCGGTGATTTTATGCATGAATCCCCGTTCTGCGGCCAAGTATAGGACATCCATGTCGATATCGAAGAAGCAGAAATGATGGATAGGCATTTTGCGGGCTTCCCTGAGTGCATACTGCTGAAAAGCCTCCTCCAAATGCACGGACATCCTATCGGAACAACAAACGTTATATTCTCTAATCAACCGCTTCCCAGAGTTTTCGATGGCAGATTTGTGTGATCTGCTCGAGCACATCTTCACGCCGATGGGCAAGACTCTGGCGCTCGATTTCATCCTCAGACATTTCTCTCAGCGGAATTCCCAATAACTCCGATGCGCGCTGCAAGGCTGCCCCGAATTCTAAGCTTTCAAGTTGCATGATGAGGTCAATCACTGAGCCCCCTCTACGGCAGCCAAAACAATAGAAAGAGTTAGTCTCTGAGTAGTAGTGGAAAGATGGAGTCCGGTCATCGTGACCCGGCAAAGGGCAATTGATGGGATTGCGATGAAGGAGGTCAGGCAGAAGCTGCATGATCAACAAGTCCTGCTTAATTTGGCTGATAATGTCCATTTGATTTCAACACCTTAAAAGAAAAATCCCAGGAGCGGACTCGATGGGAAGTTCTCCTGGGGTTCAAGCCGCAGCCAGAAGTGAGCACTTATGGCTTATGGCGGACGTCTATTGGGCCTGCACCATCGAGTCCATGCCCTCAATGGTGAAGGCGCGATATTTTTTGTGGCAATTGCTACAAAGTTTGTAGCGGCTTTTCAGGGGTAATTAGGCGAGGGTCCAGGGGATTGGCTGGGATGGCTTGTAGCTGAGGAATGTTCCTTTAACAATGGAAGTGCGCAAATGCTGGCTCAAGCTCTCGTGACGTCTTCCAATTTTGTCTATCGCATATTCGACCGACCTACAGACGCTTTTTCTGGCTTTTTCATCTGTGGTGCCGAGCTTTCGTCGTTTGCCTTTCAGACCAGTGCCTCTTCGCAGGTATTCTTCGATTTGACTAAATTCGGCATTTATTTCCTCAATTCTTCTTGAATCATGTAATTCTTCAGCTTCTCTCCGTGCTTCGCTAAGTTCTAAGAGCTTTTGACGCAGAGTGTCATGTGTCCGATCATCAAATGCTTCTTCGCCCTTTATTTCATGCATGTTCTGATGTGTTACGACTTCCTCATCCATGACAGCCGGGGCTTCGATGAAACTTGAATCTCTATGAGAAGCTTCTGTCATGTGTACCAATTCCAGACAGTGAATATCACTGCCCGGCTGTGCTAGCAGCTGAGCGATAATGTCAAAACCTTTCATGGGGATGAAATGCCTAGTAATTCCATCGAAGCTCATTTCCCAATCTTTCTCCAATTTGTGGAAGGATGGGGCAGGTGTTCTTTCGATTGCAGGTGGTTGTTCCACAAGCGCTGGATCAGTGATAGCCATAAATAACAAACTAGTCGGCGGCACATTGCGCTGTCGAAGATCTTTCGCATAGCATTTTATGCCATCTTCAAGAACTTTTCCGATTTGTGATGAATGTCTCCTGAGTAAATCAATGCTGTCTTTGATTGCCTGTGCTCTTGGTACATCCAGATATGGCAGAATTCGGTGCAATTCAGGAAATTTCTCAAAGATCTGAGCATCCGTTATCTGGCCAAGGATTCGGGCACGCTGGACATACCCTACCGCCATGGCTCGATCCACCCCATCTTTCCGGTCGCCCGTTAATAAATCAACAGCATATTTATCCCCAGGGTCCGAAGCGGCAAGGCCGGCCCCAAGTACCGCAAAGCGCCTTTCTAAGCATTGTGAGCATCTCCCGCAGTGTGTATGTGCTTTACTCTTTTCATAGGTATGAGTGCAGCTATTGGAAAGCGATATGAGATCCTGGCAGTTCTGATTACCGATGTATCGAACCACGTCTTCCTTGGTTTTCCATACGAAAGGTGCCAGCACCTGGAAATCCGCGTCAGCGATCAAGCTGTAGAGCTTCGAGAAGTCATTTAAGACTCGCGGATGGGTGGTGCGTGTCGCCTTGGAACCGATAACCTGCTCGGCTATGGGCAGATTAAAGCTGGTAATACCATTCTCATAGAATTTTATGCGATCCAACTCAAAGATTCTGGCTACCACTGTCGCCAAAGCGCTATAAAGAAACGATCTTGTGCGTTGCTCGAAGGCGCGGGTTAGTTTGGCTCCTTTGTAGATCCAGACGGGAACGTGGCATAACCGCTCTGGAGGGCACTTGGATCGAAATTGCGTCAACAGATCTTCCACGGGCCCAAAGGTCTTAGGTGTGGAGCGATGGCTGACCAGCACCGTCGGTCGTTTCTCATCCAGGACTTCACGAATGAGACCGCCCAAAGAATCTAATCCCCCCGAAAAAAGCATGACAGTTTCCGGTTTTAGATCCTCACAACCTGTTCCTAATTCAAGATATTCCTGGATGGGGGGCGGCTTGTTGAAAGACAGAAATTGAAAATTGAACTCGTCATCGGACAGAAAGGTCAGAGTGTCTATCAGGGAACTGCAAACAGTTGATTGCGACCAGAAGCCCAGATCTCGAACAGGGATGTGGAAACTTAGCCGTCTGCGCCAAGAATCGCCAAAATCTACAGCATTCGGACTTCCACGCCCGACAGACTGGTCGGCGACGTAGACATAAGCGGCAATTTCCAGCAGGTCAATTAGGCGATTGGAAATATTCGACGCAAGGCGATCATGAATATCCCTTATTTTCAAGGTCGCATTTGCATTGGGCCGATGAAGTTTTAGTGATATGACCTCACGATCCGGCGACAAGGGGCCATCAGGTTTTGCATCTCCGCAGAGGATCACCGCATCAGTCATAGGCGGGCCCCTCTCGGTTGATCTCCGCCTTGAGCTTTTCCAGGGCGAACCAAAGGAAGCGACTGGTCCGATCCTGTGTAACGTCTCCTTGGAAAACGGCCTTGGCATACCAATCGCCCGCAAACTCTTGGACAATTCTGGCGGCTTGCCTTGAATGGATACTGAGGGCTTTGCGGAAATCGTCTTGCTTGTCCAGATTCGTAAAACGCCGATCGGGCCCGACATGATTGGGCAATTCGCGGCTCAGAAAATAGGTCAGCGTGCGCTGCAAGAAGCGGGAAAAGAATTCATGCGCCAATTCGCCAAAATGCTTGGTGGTACTCAGGTCGCGCAAAACTTGATGAACGTCCCCTGATTTGGCGCCAAACAGACCATTCGCTCTCTCGTCCAGGATATGAGTCAGAGTTTCCGAGGCGGCCTGCTGAGCGATTTCCCCCAAGTCGGTACGCCGGCCAAGAATACGGGCTTGGTGGTCGAGGATGGAATTATAGCAGGTAATCAGGTCAACGGCAGGAGTATCCGAGTCGTGCGCGACTTGCCATTTGTCAAGAAATTCGCTCGTTCCGAACTCCCCGGCGGAATGGACTAAATCGGCAATCAGGTAGAATGCTAAGGTAAAGGAGGTATCTTGTGTGGCTTTCTCAAAACTCTTTTGGGCGGCTTCCCATGTGGCGGCGGCAATTTGGGGCGCATTGGCGTCGTCGGAGATTAACCAGACGACTTGCCGCCATAGCCGGGTCTTGAGGAGTACTCCCAGGCGTGAGTTTCCCATGATGACCTCAGATCAATTTAAAAGGAGCAAAAAACTAATGAACAAACGCCCCCGGCCAGCCACCGTGTTGATCTATAACCTGGTCTATTTCGGCCATGAGGCGGATGGTTTCCTTAAGGGCTACGACGATCTTCTGATAGTGAAAAAGGTCGTCCTTAGAGAGCGTGCGGCCCTTGCGGTCCTTCAGCCACTTCTCGCAGACCTGGTAGCCGCCGATGTGGAAGTTCCAGACCTCCTCGGGCACGCCATGGAAGCCAATAGTGCCGGGCTTGGCGGGCTGGCCTTTCTTGGTCGCGGCGGCGTCCAGCCAGACGGTGTCGTGCGACCAGCCGACCCGCCCGACCTCGGGATTCTTGGGGCCGGCGTAGGTGGTGATGAAGTGGTCGAGCTTGGGCGATTCCAGCAGGTGCAGGGCGACGAGGTCAGCACCAATTTCATACAAATAAACAATTAAACTACTTTGACTGCATAATGGAATCCTCGGGAATTCCGTTTTCAGCCTTTGTTCATATCTTTTTCTGTATGTAGGCGAATTCAATATGGCATAGAGATAATGAAATATTTTAAAATATATCAAATCATTAGTCTTCCCTCCTGAATTGGGCAATATTATTTCCGCATTCTTCGCAAATGCTTCAACGAATTGGTCGGTGAAATTCACTTGTTTATTCTTACTCTCCCCGCTGAAATCTTCATAATAAAGGAATAATGGCGCTACATTCGCATAACCGCGATTACTCCTTATGACTCGATGATCCGTGATATTTCTTGTCACAAATACGTGTGTGTATCCCCCCTTGTCTTGAACAACCTGTCTCATAAAAATAAGCCCAACATTTGGGAAAAAGAGATGTTTCAATATGTCAATCTGCTGTTGTTGGACTATGGTATTTTCAAAGTAAATATTTCGCCAATAGAATGGTCTAAAAAGACATCTGCGAATGAGATGAGAATCAAATTTGTGATCTTTCCGGAAATTATCTACCGAATAATTTCTGAAGTCATGAATATCAAATTTCCTTCCAATTTCTTCTGGTGAAGCAGTTGATTCAAAATAGGCCTTCATTCTTTTTTCTAATACTACGGGATCATCATCAATCACAAAATGGTCTCTTTGTGTCATAAATGCGCTTTTATTAATCATTATTTCGCCTATTGACCCAAATGAGTCCCATTCTTTTCCAAATTCTGAATCTATTGGTCGAAATAGGAATAATGGAGAAGCTGGATTAAAACGACTCATTTTTAATTCATCGCGTTTAGCAATTGATACAAGCAAATTATATTTTGTCTCACGCTTGCCCCATATATCCTTGTGATATACCGCTGAATACTCGCTCTTTCTCTTTCCAGTTAGGCAAGCAATGGTGATGGCAACTCCTTGTTCTATATCAAATACATTTTGGTCAGGTATTCCTCCAGGAGGTAATTCCTTTTTTGCTACACTTCCATGTAGATCTATAATATTTATCTCGGCAAATGTACTTAAAAAATGTCGCCGCATGCTTCTGTGAGTTATCCCGTCTATATACGTGTTATTAGTGATAAATCCCAAAATACCGAATGCTGTACAATTAAGGATATATTCAGAGTAGGCGAGAAATTTAATGAAGTCATCATCAAGATTTATTTTTCTTTCATTTAGATCCTCTTTGTATGCTTTTACAAGACTTCGAGCAAAATCACTTTTATTCTGAGTATCAACTGCATACGGCGGATTCCCAATCACCACCGTAAACCTTTTCTGCCGCTTGACCGCATTCACCGCCTCCGCTTCATGCGCCAGAGCCGGGGCGTCAAACAGGAGCTGCTGGCTGAAGTCCTGGGGCGGCTCGAGGGAGTTGGTCAAATAAATCCGGGCGCGCTCGTGGGAGTGGAACTTGTAGCCGGTATCGCCCAGTTTCAGACCCAGCTTCATGTGAGCCACGGCGTAGGGGGCCATCAGCAGCTCAAAGCCGTAGAGCCTCGGCAGTAAATGGTCGGCTACGTAGTCGTTCCACAGGTTCGGCAGCTCCAGCTCCATCTTGCGCTCTTTGCGCCATTTGGCCGTCATGGTCTGGTAGATGACCTCGATCACCTCCACTAAGAAGGTGCCGGTTCCGCAGGCGGGATCCAGGATCTGCACAAAGGGATCATCCGGCTTCACGCCGTCGGGGAGCTTTAGCTCCGCGTGCTTCTTAAGCATGTCCCCCCAGGTGGCGGTATCGGCCAAGCCATCCTGCAAGCCAAATTCTTTGCGGAGGAGCTCATCCACCGATCGCACGATGAAGGAGACCACCGGCCGGGGCGTGTAAAAGACGCCGCGCTTGATGCGCTTCTGGGCGTCATACTCCTTCAGGAACAGCTCGTAGAAATGGATGACGGGATCTTCCTGGGGGTTGCGGTCGCCGAAGTCGAGCAGCACGGCTTCCATGTTGGCGTCGCGCAGCAATTGCACCACGTCGTTAATTCCCAATTCGTCAAAATCAATTTTGCCTTTGCGCCCGCCGATAGTCAGGAAGGTGGAGAGCAGATCCCGCAGGAAGGGATTGGTAACCGGCACCATGTCCGCCAGGTTATCGGCGACCAGGGCGGCCGGACGCGACACCCGAGCCGTCAGCAGCCCGTAGGTGATGGTCTGGGCGTACATGTCGGCGAAATCGTCTTCCTTGAGGTCGTGAATCAGCGCCTCGCGGAAGGCCGCCATTTGTTTGCGCATCGGCCCCTTATCGCTTTCGATGGCCAGAATGGCGTTTACCCGTTTGCGAATGGCGCGAGCCAGAGCCGCCAACTGGATGGCCAACTGTTTGGACGTAGTGATGACTTCCCGGTGGCGCAAAGTGAAGGCCTCAGACCATTGTGTGCGCCATTCGTCCAGTCGCTGCGGCTCATCGGGCCAGCGCAGCTTTTCCTTCAGAGTCTGGTGAGTGTAGCCCAGGTGAGCGGCAGTGTCCTCGTCATCCCATCCCAGGACCTTCAGGGTGGGCAGATCGCCATTGTCTGAATCGTCCGTGAAATTGGCGAAGAGCACGTCACGGTGCTCTTCCTCCCCGTAAGCGGAAATGAACAACAGGTCGTTCAACTGCCAGGTGGCTCGGTCAGCCCGGCCGGAGGATTGCCGCTTCTTGATAATCAGCGAGCGCAGGATGCGGCGCAGAGCCACCACAGGCAGGCGCTTGGGTTCGAACTTAATGAAGAATATCCCCCAAGGCTGATTGCTCACCAGGGGGCGAAGCTGCTTGATGGATTCGATCTTGGCCGCCGTCTTGGCGTCAATGCCCAACTCCTCCGGCTCATAGTCGAAGGTCAGATCCTCGAAATCGTCCGATTCAATCGGCCAATCCAGTTCGTCCCGGAGGTACTTGACCAATGATGGGAAGGTCTTAATAGCTCGCAGGGCTTCAACATTCGGCATGAAAATCTCCTCAGTTCAACTCCATCCAGGCTTTCAGGATCGGCTTAATGCCGATGGGGGCTTGCACCCGTTTGAGGTAAGTATTCTTAATGTGCTTCTCGATTTGTTTGCGAATTTCGGTGAGCTGCTCATGTGGCATCACGCAGCGGCGCTCCGTCCCAGAAGCGCAGCGCGCCGCCGTCCAGATCGGCTTCAGGTCATCCGGCTCTTCCAGAATTTTTCCGGTTTCGGTTTCGTAGAAATACCAGCGCACCGCTGCAGCAGGCGGTGCCACCTGATCTTGGCCTGAATCCGGGGCGATGTTGTTGTTGGATGGTGCCGCCTCAGCCGAAAAGGGTATTTGATAACAGAAGAAAACACCTGGAAAAGCATGGGGGGTTACGTCCTCCCGTTTTGCGCCCTTGCGGTCTATGAAAGGCGCAAAACCATCTCCCACCGCTTTGCCCGAAAAGATCTTGCGCGGCATGTCGGCGAGCTGAGCCCAGAGTTCTGGGTGCTGCGTCATCAGGCGTTGCCGTTCGAGCGCCATCAACTCTTCAATGCTTTCTTTCCCTTCATAGCGCTCATTGAATTCCTTCAGGCTCATTTCTGGGTCGTCGGGAGTCAACAGCGCACCTTCAATGCCCAGGGTTTTGTTGATTCTCAGGATCTTCCCATCCAGGCGCTTCTTCAGGTGCAAAATATCCTCCAGCTCGTCGGGCGGGAGGAAATTCCAAAAATAAACTTTTCCACGCAAGACGGCCGGCCGCCTCATGGATGCTTCAATTTCCGGGGATAGGCGGCGATCCACTCGGCCAATGCGCTGCATTAGGCGCACCGGATTCCAGTGCAAGTCATAATTGATGACCAGGGAAGCATCTTGAAGATTCAAGCCTTCGGACAGGACATCGGTCGAGATCAGAACATCAATGGGGTCTTCCAAGGCCTTTGCCCTCTCTGCGGGATCATCGAGGCAATTATACCAAGGCGCGAAGCGTTTGATGACATCTTCACGCGTATCCACTTTGCGGGCGCTGTCTACCTGTTCCAACCGCTTGATGCCGGCCAGGTCAAGTTGGCGTTTCAGATAGCGCGCCGTGTCGCGAAATTCGCTAAAAATGAGCAGCTTGTGGCGCCGGATGATCGGATCGGTCGTCAAGTGCTCGATGAGCTTTTGAAGCTTCTCATCCCTGGCAGGATCTTCGACCAGGCCCTCCTTATCTTTGTGATAGAATCGCCGGTAGATTTTGCTAAGAATGCCGGTTAGTAGCTCCAGGTCGGACTTCAAATCCTTCTGGAGTCCGTCCAGATCATGTTGCAGCGGATCGAAATCCCATTCATCTTGAGGTAACTCATCCTCTTCTTCTGCCTCCTCATACTCGAGGCGCTCCGCGATGTGCCGCTGAACGATGGACCACCAGCGGGTATTCGTGCTATCCCAGGCCGCATATTGCTCCGGCCAATAGGCCTTCAGAAAGCGGGCCATTTTCTCGAGAAGATCTTCAACGCTGGCCTCAAAGGCTTTGAACGAGCTTTCTAACCGTTTCAGAAGCAGGGTGCGGATCAAACCTACGATTTGGACCTGTTGCTGTATAAGTTGCTTATCCGGATCGTGGTGATATTTGGAGGTGTTGTAAATCGCCAGGGTCACGAAGGGATTATCACGGTCAAACGCCTCCTTTAATTCGCCATAAAGAGTGGCATAGACGTTTTTGAGCGAATAATTGATCACCCGAGGTAGCTGCCGCTCCGGGAAAAGCGGTGCGCCGCCTGACTGCGATTCGGACTCCATCACGTATTTGCGGCTGCGCTGAATAAGCACGTTTTTCAGCAGAATGTCCGTGCGGAGAAAGTCCTCCTCATCTGCCGCATCGGCAATTGCTCTTTCTGCATGTTCCCCCTCCAATCGCTTTTCATTCTCGAGGAAGTGCGAACGGAGATTGTGAATGCCGATCTGGGCGAAATGCTGCGGATCCTTCTGCGCGAAGTAATTAATGAGATGATAGAGATCGTCAAGACTATTGTTTATGGGGGTGGCTGTAAGGAAGTAAAGATTTTTCTGTGCGGCCAGCCTCATCAGCAACTTGCCGCGATTGGCGTTTGGATTCCGGAAATGGTGGGCTTCGTCAATAATAATGGCTTCCTTGTATTTGGCAAAATAATCCAGATCATCTTCTGAAATCGTTCCTTCGCGACCGAAGTCTGTATGGCGCTTTATATCGAAAAGCTCCTTGAAATATCTGCGATACTTTGGACTAAGGTATCGGTGGATATTGGCAATCCAGACGCTTTGTTCGGCGGATTTTGGGACTATCAGCAGAACTCTCTTGCCTTCATGAATGCATCTTTCCAGTATCATCAATCCGATGAAAGTCTTGCCCAGGCCGACTCCGTCGCAGATTAGAACGCCCTTTCTCGCTTCCGCGATCTGAAGTGCGCGGTGATAGCCATCGGCCTGATATCGTGACAAAATGGGATAAACCACCGACTCACTGGATTCCCATTCATCCTGAGGTTTTTCCCTGCCGCTGAAATATTCGAAGAGCGATCTCGCATACACCTCAAAAGGCAGGTATTCTCGGGTATGCCGTTCAATCGTGCCCAAAATCTCTGGCGTCACGTCTTCAGCTTTTTCCCAGTGCGCTTCATACCATTCCTGAAGAATCTTCACTTCGGGGCCGGTAATCCGCACATTTAGTTCGACATTTTGGGTCAGTCCAGGCAGCGTGAGGTTAGAAGATCCCACCAAGGCGGTGGCGCCCATCACAGTGTGGCGAGCATGGGTAATGTAGGCTTTGGCGTGGAACTTGTTCTCTCGGTAAACGCGGCAGGTGATCTTTCCGCTACGTAGTGCTTCAACAATGGCTGGGACCCCGACCAGGAAGTCGTTGGCCTCCTTCTCGCCCTCCAGGCTGTCATCCAGCCTCTGCTTAATCCAGCCCAGGCCCTCAGCGAAGGCCTTCTGGGTGCGTTGTGATACATCCCCGCCCATCAGAATTCGGATGTGGTCTACCTTCTGCCATTGGTCCTTCAGCCCCAGCAATGCCCCGATCTCAAAGTAGCCGGTGGCAAGATCCATTCTTTTGGCAAGGGAGCACCACTCATGTAGGTAGGACAGCACTTTCCAGTCTTGGTCGCTGTTGTCCACGATGAAGAGTTCGCTGCCAGTTTTGGGTTGCATTGGCCAAGTTGTCCTAAGCAATTTCATCCATTATTATAATACCTCGTGAACACAAATTCAAGCCCTTTTCAGGCCTCTTTTTCATGGAAGTTCGTTCTGGAACGCAAGCTTGCACGGGGGAAAGGACCCAATACCGTATTTTCCTCTGGCGAAGGTGGAGGAAACGGGACTCCCACCTGGCTTTTGCCTTGCGATATTTCGGGATACCCCCCCCATTTTTAAAATATGTAGCAACCGGATGGATAGCCCCTTTTCATCAAAAGCCCCCCCACCTTGCTTTTCGGTTTTTAAGTTTGCAAAAATTCTCCCCCCCCTACCCTCGCAAAATCAATCCCGGAATAAGCCCAAAACAAGGCCGAAATAGGGCTCTAACAACTCGGAGTTTGGTTTCCCTAATCCTTATTAGGTGAAGCTAAACTCCGGCGCCGGACTTGGGCGCCGGTTATTGCACCCCTATTTTTGCCCTATTTTCTCCCTATTTTTGAACTGAAGTGCAGGAGCTTAGGGACTGCGATCCATCCCTCGTGCGCGTGTATTATAAAATAGGGCGGGACTGCAATGCATTCTGAAGAGCCCTAAACCCGCTGAAATATCCCCGTTTTGATTCCCCAAAAGATCTATTTTCGGGGTATTGGCCCAAATTATTTTCTTTCAATTAAACGCCTTGATATATTCGGTGATTATTGGGGATATTGAATTTTATACTCTGCGCCTATTTCGTAGAATTCACAGCTCTTTAACTTTATTTTGTGCGCGTATTCTGCGATATATACGGCGTTTCGCAGGTCGTCAAGAATTATAGGACTTGACATTGGGGAAAAAATATGCTATCTTATGGGCGTCTAAAGTCAAAACCGCAGGGGCAAAGTGCAAGTTACTGTGCTAAAGAGCCGAGAGTCCGGGCGCCGTGAGGTCCCGGGAGGTCCCTGCGGACCTTGACAACTCTCGGCTTTTCTCTGTCAAAACCGCAGGAGGTCTAATGCAAGCGCTTTATGAGCAGTACCGGCCCAAAACCTGGGCCGAGGTAATCGCGCAAGATGAAGTCTTGAAAAAGATTGAGACCTTGCGGCGCCGGGGTCTATCGGGCCGGGCCTTTTGGATAAAGGGAAAGTCCGGGTCGGGAAAGTCCACCATCGCCTGGCTATTGGCCGGGGAAATCGCCGAGGCGATTGATACGCAAGATGTTTTCGGACGGGATTTGAGCGTATCAAAGCTCCGGGAAATCTGTCAAAGCTGGGCCTATGTCCCCTGGTCGGGCCGGGGTCACGCCTTGATCGTCAACGAGTCGCATGGCCTGCAAAAGCCGGTGATCGAATTCCTGCTGGATCTGCTGGAAAAGCTGGCCCGGGGGGAATTCGGCAACGTGATCGTAGTCTTTACAACGACGCTTGAGGGAAATGATCTATTTGAAGAGCAGATGGATTCGGGCCCTTTAGCCAGTCGCTGTCAAGTGTATTCTCTGGCGCAAAGGGGCTGCGCCGAGGCGTTCGCCAAGCGCTGTAAAGAGATCGCCCAGGTCGAGGGGATGGACGGAGCGCCGCTGGAGTCCTATCTCAAGCTGGCCCGGGAGTGTGGGAATAATTTCCGGGAAATGCTGCAAGCGATTGAGTCGGGCCGGATGCTGGGGGGGGAATAACATGCAACTTGGACACCAGCAACGTCTAAACTTGGGCCTGCGGGAAGTGCAGGCCCAGGGGGACGAGAGCCTTCCCCCTGCGTGGTATTTCCGGTCTAAAGCGGCGCCGGTGGCGCCAAAGGATGAGACGGCCATAGCGGAAGTCCGCAAGGGCTTTCACCCGGAATTCCAAAACGTCCTCAGAGCCCTTGATTCCGGCGTCAACGTGATGCTGGTCGGCCCGGCGGGATCAGGCAAAACGCATTTGGCCGAGCAGGTTGCTAAAGAGCTAAAGTTTGAGTTTTTTCCTCAATCGGTCGGGCCGCAAACGACCAAATCGGATCTGATCGGATACATGGACGCCCAGGGAAAATACGTAACGACGCCGCTGCGCAAGGCGTTTGAGCTTGGCGGCGTTTACCTCTTGGACGAGTTGGACGCCGGAAATCCCGGAGTCTTGACGATTCTCAACGCCGCCTTGTCAAACTGCTTTATGAGTTTCCCGGATACGGTCGTCCAAAAGCATAAGAATTTCCGGTGCATGGCCGGAGCGAATACCTTTAGCCGAGGGGCGGATCGGAAATACTGCGGACGGAATAAGCTGGACGCTGCGACGCTGAACCGCTTTGCGGTGATCTATCTGGATTATTCCGAAGAGCTTGAGAATTCGCTGGTCGGCCCCGTTTTAGCGGGACGGATGCAAGCTCTCCGCAAGCGGATTGACTCGCTGGCGCTGGAAGTGATCGTCTCCACCCGGAATATGCTCCAGGTCAAAGCGCTGATCGAGACCGGTGGATTTGAATACGAGAAAGCGCTGGACTTGACCGTATTCGCCGGTATCCCGAAAGAGCAGGTGGATAAATGCCGGTGCTAAGAGAGACTCTGACTCTGGCGGAATTTGCCGAGAGAGCAATTCCCGGCAAATTCCCCGAGCGGGGATACAGTCATACCGAGCCGGTGGACTCCTGGAATCCCTGCTCATTCGCCCAGGCCGTCGAATTCCTGCAAAAGGGATACAAAACGGATACGGTCGAATTCGCCGAGGATATAGCGGACCTGGCCCGGCGCTTATCGGTCGAATATGACCTGGCGCCCCATTACGACCCGGCTGAAACCGGCCTGTTTTTCGACGTGGGACGGGTCTTAGAGGGCGCTCCCGAGTGCTGGTATGACCAGCCTTTGGACGTCCGGCCCGAGCTGAACCTGCTCATCCACGCCAGCTTTTACAGCGGCGTCACCAAAGAGCAGGTTTACAACCGAGGCGTGGTGATCTGCACTCTGATCAATCTGCTATCCCGCAAATTCAATTTGCAGGTGAAAATCTGCTATGGGACGCAGAGCCATTGGGGAAATTACTATCTGGCCGAAATCGAGATCCCCAATAATCCCCTGGACTTGGATCTGATGAATTTCCTGCTCACGCACGCCGGGAGCTATCGGCGCCTGGGCTTCAGCTATTGGGAAAGCCGCCTCAATGACGCCCAAATAGTCGAAGAGATCCGCACGCGCCCCATCCCGGGTCAACAAATCCCGGAAAATACTCTCTACTTTCCCCCGGTGGATCGGGGGGAATACGTGGACAAAGAGGACGCCGAAGAGCGCCTCAGAGAAATCTTGTCCGCATGGACTCCTTCGGAGAAGGTATCAATATGAAAAGCGCAATTATAGAGATTGAGTTTCCGAGCCTGCTGGAGCTTGGATGGGCGGGGGATACTTGGCAGATGCCCCAAGAGGCTTTAATCCTTGACTCGCAAGGGCACGCCATCGGGCAAATCAGCCTGACCGGTCTGAGGCAGGGAGACCAACTGTTCTTTCAAGCCGTGCCGGAAGAGTGAGGGGAAACAGAGCGAAGCGCCATGAGCGAGAAAATCACTACTGAATTAAACCTAAACCGAGAGGAAATTGAAATGGAACATAATTGTCCCAATTGCAGGGAGCCTCTGGCGGAGAATCTGGGCTTCCGCCAGGAAGTTTCTGCCAACGAGTTCAACGTAAACTTGGACGCATCCGGCGATCTGGAATATACACTGATCGAGGATTTCGAGCTATCGCAAGATGGCGTGTATTTCTGCCGGAATTGCGACGCCGAATTGCCTCTGAATGATGATGGAGCGCTCGCTATCCTCAAGGCAGCGCAAACCATAACCGCCCAAAACTGAGGAGTTTAATATGCCTCCCCAAGAGCTAATAGCACCGGCGCCAACGGCTATATCGGCGTCGGATCTTCTGACCGCATTTTGGTCGGGTCGCAGCCAGAGGACGCTTGAATCCTATCGCGAGGGCTTGCAGACCTTTTCCCGCTTCACCGGCCAGCCAGTCGAGGAGAGCATCGGCGGTCTGATGGGGAATGGCGCCGGTCATGCCAATATGCTCGTAATGTCCCACAAGGCCTGGCTGATGGATCAAAGCCTGGCTCCGGCCACCGTCAATCTGCGGCTAAGCGCCTTGCGCGCTATCGTGGACTTGGCCCGGCTGCTTGGCAAGATTGAATGGTCGCTCACCGTCAAGGGTTTAAAGGTCGAGCCTTATCGCGATACTCGCGGCCCTTCTCTGGACGAAATGGATCGCATCGCTCAAGCCGCCAAGCTCAACACCCGCGACTATGCCATTGTCCGGTTGGCATTCTGTCTCGGCTTGCGTCGCATGGAAATCTGTCGCCTTGATCTGTCGGATCTGGACTTCGAGAACGCGAGAGTTTGGGTTTTGCGTAAACGCCACAGCCAAAAGATCTCCCTGACTCTGCCCGATGAAGTCCAAGCAGCCCTAAAATCCTGGCTGGAGCAGCGCGGAACCGCACCCGGCCCGCTTTTTTGCCGTCAGGACCATGCCGGAAATGGCAATGGCCGTCTCACCGGCCAGGCCGTGCGTTTAATCATCGGTCGGATTTCGCAAGCCGCAATCGGGCGCCGAGTCAAACCTCACGGACTGCGTCATGCCTCCATCACAGCCGCCTTGGACTTGACCAACGGGAATATCCGCACCGTGCAATCTTTCTCCGGCCACGCCGATCCGCAAACCGTGATGAAGTATGACGACAACCGCTTGGATCTGGCCGGTGATGTAGCCAAGAGACTGTCGCGGCTGATTTCTTGACGCTCGGCACATCCAGCATACACAAAAAGCTCGGCATCAAACCGGGCTTTTTTATTTCCTCTCCTGGTGGCGAATCCATTTTTCGGCCATGGACGCTTAGGAAAATCTATCCGCTAAGCTTGGAATCGTGCAAATTGACCTGCTGACAAGATCGCGCTCGCGCACGCGTGATGAGAAGAAAGAGCACAGTGGACATTTATGAGCCTACAACAATTCGCTCCTATTTTGCATTTCCAAGCAATTCTCGGTATTCCCAATGCCGCAACTGCAACAGCCCATTGATTACGCTCCGCGCCAATCGAACCACCTCCGCATTCTCACTTTCAAGCCCGGCCCTGAGCATTGACTTCGCCGAATCCCGGTGCTCAGAGTGATTCCATAAATCATGACCTCCAGCGACCATGATATTCAAGCAAGTCAGCGCCTCGGCAGGTCTCTCCCTAAATGCGGCAGCAAGTTTTTCAATAACCAAGTAATCGGGTTCGATCTTGCCTCCGGTCAGCTTCAGAACGATCTGGAGATTGAGCAGAGACCATTCCAGTTCAAAGTGCTTGCCGCCAAACCACCATCCGAACTCAATTAATTCTCTTTTCTGGTCGTCGTCGGGATTTTGACCTGCCTGCTCCAATCGCCATGACCAGAGATCGTTCGCTCTTAAAACGACTTCAGATGGGATGTCATCCGGTGTGCGATAAAAAGTCAAGCCAATGCGACTAATAACGAATGCCTTCAATTCCGCATCCGCCTTCCGATAGAACTGTCGCAGCAACGATTCCTCATTCTGTAGCGTTAAATGCCCACCCAAGTACATCTGAACCAGATGAGCGGTAAGACTCTGTCTATTCTCATAATTGTCTTCCTCTTCTTTGGGGCGATCCAAATTGGCAATTGCCCATTCATATACCTGGTGCAAGAGTGTGAAAATCTCAGGGTAAACATTACTATAACCAATGTAGGCTGACCAGGCAGCACGGCGAAATCTCAGCAGGTCGGGTTCAGACGGGAAAATCGTGGGCACATGGCTTTGCGCCCAACTATGATCGCGATACCATAGATATGGAAAGTAGAAGCCATAGACAGCACGAACGGCCAGAGATGGATCGGTTTTTGGATTCAAATGTTCCTCGAGCGCGGCCCTTGCATCAGGAATGCTTTCGAGAAAACCATTCGATGGACTTTCGCCCGATAATTCCCGACCACACCATAGAACAAAGTTCATCACTGCCTCCATCGCCTGCCCGCGTGTCGAATTGATCGCCAACGTATAGAAATCTCCTGAATAATTGGCTTCCCTTTCGGGAGTGGGGTCGGAATAATCACGTGTGATCGGCTCGATGCAGGCCCAGACTTCTTCCTGCAATTCAAAGGGGATTCGCGTGTTTTCCCGCTTCTTGCAGCCATCTGCAATCAAAGACACTACGGAGCTGCGGGCGCTATCCCAACTGGAATCATCCTCAGATAACTCACTCGCCGTGCCCTTCTCGCGCTGTGGTTGCTCCACCACCCAAGCACAAAATTCGATAACCGGCCTCCAATTAAATGCCCTTTCTTCCCTGCAAGCTGTTCGCAGGCCATCCAAGAAGCAGCGCCCGTAAGTCGGCTTTAGCGCCTTGAATTCGAAGGCACGCTCAGCATATTCTGCCGGTTGCTTGGCGATAATCGGTTCCAGCGCACGCCCCAGACCTATGGGCGAGGGATCCATCTCATCGCCGGTTGGCTGCCAGCTCCGCAAGTAATTGAATATCTCCGCGATGTTCATTTCGCCCAATTGCTTGGCTGGCACTGGGCTTTTCGGCCCCCACCAACTTTTATGATAGGTATAGAAATCAGGGGATTCCGGTGCGCCGATTTTTTCAAGCAAATCTTTATAGATTCGAAGCCACTTTCCAGTGAGAGACTCTCCAATGGGGTGCAATTTCTGCAATTGCCACAATTCAAAATGGCTCCGATCGACTTCCCGTCGGCCTTTATATTTAGGGCCTTGTCTAACCCAATTCAGATATCGCTTTTTGATGGTCTGTGGAAGCTGAGCATATTGATCGTGCAATAACCAAAAGTATTCATGCCGATAATGCCGATCGTCGAAATATCTTTTATTTCCAAGGTAGTATTCGATTCTTGGTTTGTCAGAGTCAGGGAATCTCCGAAGCAGAAACATGACGATTCGCTTGAAAATCGGGTATTGAAATACCTCCAGATGTGATAAGAGATCCCCATGGGAAACTCTCTCCTTTTCGAGCAATCGCAGCGCATTGTCTCGGATGGCCACAACCAGTGTACTCCTTATGCTATCACCCAAATTCTGTTCATGCTCTTCAATGGCCGGTCGCCAGAACTTGGAACGATCATCCCTTTCCTTTCTTTCTTCACTTGATGCCTCGATTCGGATTGCATCCTGCAGAAGATTACAGAGGAACAGAAATGCCTCAAATCCGACAGCTTCAATTACAGGTGGGTAATGGCGTTTCAACATCTCTCGGTAGTGCCACGAGACATTCGATTCGTTCTCGCCCCTTCGCCAACGCGGGCGCGCTGACTTAGCTTCTATAGCCCCCCGCTTGCTTTGAGGCACAAGTTTCAACAGGCTCTTGGCCAAAGAGAACGCCGCATTCGCCTCCCCATCTTTTGCCAGCTTCCCCATAAGTCGCCCCAGTTCATCCGGAAAGAGAATCGCATAATCAATCTTCAGCCATTCTTCAGTTTTGGGCACAATTTCAGCCGCAACTGATGGATGCATTTTTAATGCGGCATTGGCGAAATCCGAAATTACTCGATAATCTCCGGCCTTAGCAGAAAGCAATATGTCGAGAATTTCGCGATCAATTTCAATAGATTGGCCTGCAATGTTTGCCAGATATCGCGTCTCGGAAGTATTAGGGATTTTAAAATAACCAGCACTTTTTAAGGGCTGTAGAAATCTGGGATCACTTAGGTTTGGAATCAAATATCCGAAAGTAATTGAGCCTGGGATATTATTGCGCAGTGTTTTGGCATCTTCTATTGATATTGTTTCTTTTGCCCCTATAGCGTCGGCTCGCTGCATAAAAACGGAATAAAGATTGGTATAGCTTTGAAGGAGCGCACCCAAGAACTGTTCAAATTTATTGACGAAATCGTTAAACTTGGCGTCAGTTGGCCGAACATCCAACAGCGATTTTCGATGGGCAAGTTTATGTAATTTATATTTTTCGCTCTTTAAAAATTCAAACCAATTTCGTGCCAAGGGATCAGTTTCCGGGATTCCAAGCATGCTTAGACAAGCATGCACCTTCATTCGATGTTTGCTTTGCGATTTGGCGGCCTTGATTGATTCCGCAGTTTGCGCATCTACAATCGAATCAATAATTGCACCCTCGATCTCTCGAAATAGATGTGCAATAAGATGTGCAGCCGCTTCAATGTGGTCTTCCAAATCCAGGAGCTTTCGTGCATCCATATAAAATGCTGCTGGTCCGTGGCCGATTCTCAATAGTTGCTCATAGATCCGCCGTTGATACGGCTCTTTGAACTGAAACGGCTCTTTTCCGGGCAAATCATTCATCGTCAAATCCTTTTCTCCACATCCGCCTCATCCAGCGGCTCCTCCACCGCATTGCGCAACCAGTTGGGGTCGTAGCCTTTCTCGGAAGCTCCCTCAATGCGGATGGCCACCTTGCCGCCGTCGGATTTATCCGCTAAGTTGGCAATGGCTGGAAAGACCTTGAAAATCTGGTCACGGGTTGCGCTGAAAACGAGCTGCACCACTTTTTGGGGTGAGCCCCCGACCAGCCGCCGTGAGCCTCGATCACTCGGTCAATCTCGCACATCCGAAGTGAGCTTAAAGCGCATCGCGTGGCCAACCAACCTGTTTGACCTCGCATTCCTCAGCGCCGCATATTTTAGATACTGGTTGATCATTTTAATGGCGATCTTGCCGATCTGAGGCGAAGATATTTACGGCGGCGCTATTCAAATAAAACCCAGCTAAGTCCTACAAATTCTATATCGTCATCCCAATCCCACACCTCATATTTCCTTTCCAAATACCGAGCGGCCACTTGGAAAGCTCCATGCGCGTCGGGGGCAGCGCTGGTTGATGTTGGGGAATCAACAGCTATCTGATTTACAGCGGCTATGAGAGCTTGCTCATTGGGCTGACCGGCCTCATCAATGAAGACGGGCGCAAAGGTAAAAAGGCACTCGTCACCCTCTTCACGAGTCACTCTCTGGCGGATGATGAAGGCAAAAAGAAATCCAGATTTTCCTGCAAACTGTGAATTGTTGATCTGGCGGACGGCTGTCAGACCGCCAAAGTCGTAGGAACCAACAAACGAGAGCATCGCATCCGTATAAGGATGACCGAGAGCCAGAAATTGAGCATCGCTGCGCTTGATGGCGAGTTCTCGATCGAATGTGGCCTCGCGATAACGCTCTGGAAGTTCATGCGGCCGGAGAACATCAGGGACAATGAATTCCAGAAAGGGTCCCTTGCGCTGCATTTGACGATGATGCTTGGCGAGAAAACGTTCTGCAAACTGCTGTAGATCGGCCAGCGTCAGATTCGAGGCGAGTTCCCGCCGATAACTATCAAAGGAGTAGCTGGACACGTCCTTAAAGAGGCTTTGCGTCGCAATTTCGTAGGCTCGCTGGGCGCGGGTTACCGCTTCTTGTATCTCTTTCTGAGTCTCTTTGTTTAGATTGCCCTCTACTAAGGCTCGTTGGTAGATTTTCGGTGGGTCTATCTCACTTTCCAATTGTCCATTAAGAGACCCTTTGATCTCCTCCGGGTCTTCGCCTGTCACCTGTGCCAATGCCAGAGCTGCTCTTTCCAGACGGTCTTCAAAATATGATTGAACTTTTTCCTCAATCGTCCCCTTATTGAAAAAGTGATAAACTTGGACGACCTTTTCCTGTCCAAATCGGTAGACGCGCCCGACGCGCTGCTCCACCCGCATGGGATTCCACGGAATATCATAATTCACGCATATATGACAGAATTGTAGATTGATGCCTTCGCCGCCTGCTTCAGTTGAAACCAAAAACCTGGCTTTCTCATGATCGCGAAAGAGCCGCTGGCTGGTGCGCTTGGTCGTTGGGGAAATCAAGGCGCCATCTCTATGAAATGGCTCCCATATCGTATCCAAATCCTGATCAGCCTCCTCGCGTCGCTCGAGCTTCATACCGCCATGTATGACAACCACAGATCCCTTGCCATAAATCCGCTCAAGCTCCGCCACCAAATAGCGCTGTGTCTGGCGATATTCGGTGAAGATCAAAATCTTCTCAACCTCGCCTCTGGGGCTGACCTCGGTAATGTGTGCAAGGAGCTTCAGCAGTTCGTCAAGTTTCTTATCTCTTTTGACTTTCATGGCCAAGAGATTTTCCAGCGTCTTAATTTCGCCCTTTTGGATGGCCTCCTCGTCTTGAAGCACCATGTGCTCTTCGCGTTCGCCTTCATATCGTTCATCGTATAGCTCATCTTCACTTTCCCGGTCCGGCCTATCCGCCAAACTGCATAATTCACCTTTCAATCGCGCCAGGCGAGCGGCCAGGGATGCTCGAATCGCATCGGTCGAGCTGGCGTTGAGCTTCTGAAAGGTTGTCAATAGAAAGCCTGCTGCCCGGCGCCGAGTCGGGTCGGACACTCGCTCCAACATTTGATATCCGTCGCGAATGTACTCGGTGACAGCTTTGTAGAACTTGGCCTCATCGGGATACATGGTAAACGGAAGCCGATGGGTTTGGCGTCCCCGGAAGACTTTGTGCCCGTTGGCGTCGGTAACGTCCTTCTTGGGAGTGCGGATGACCAGCTCCGTGAATTTCCTGCCGTTACCTGAAAACAGTCCCATCTCCTCTAATCCGCTGAAATCAATGTTATCTTCAAGTAGGAAAAGCAAGTTTTTGAATCGGCTGTGGTTCTCTTCGCCTTGATGCGGCGTAGCTGTAAGCAGAAGCATCGCCTCGCAGTAAGGCTTGTGTCGAATCTCCTCAGCCAGCCGGTAGTTTTGAGTCCTTTCCACCTTCCCCGACCCATAGTCCATCGCGCTGAGCCGATGCGCCTCATCGAAGATGATCAAATCCCACTTGCGGTTTTCCAGCAACACCCGCTTGTGCTCCTTGCGCTTCAGCGTATCAATGGACGCGATGGCTGTGGCCTTGAGATCCCAAATGCGCGGATTCACGGCCAGGAAGTCTCGGCCAAAAACTTCAAATGTCGCCCCGAACTTGTCTTCAAACTCCTCCTGCCACTGCGTTGTCAGACCGGCAGGGGTTATGACCAGCGTTCGTTTGGCCTGGCCGCGCTGCATCAGCGCCTGCCAGATCATTCCCGCTTCAATGGTTTTGCCCAGGCCCACCTCATCCGCTAACAGGAAGCGGCGCTGCTGGCTGGCGACCACCCGATGCGCCGCAAAAATCTGATGCGGAAGGATCTCCGTTCTGGCGTTGGAAAGTTGCCCGCCCTTGTTGCTGGTCAAGAATTGTGCTGCCTGCATTCTTAGTTCAAAGCGCCACGGTTCATCCCATTGTCCGCGCGCGGCGCGTTCCAGCGGCGAATCTACACGCTCGATCTCAGCCAGTTGCAGAATCTTGTTTTCCGACCGGTAGGGCGGCGGCATGAATACCGACGGATTAAACTCCACCTTCGCCTGCGCCCCGCGCGCTTTCTGGATGCGCCCAATGCCATAGCCTTTGTACAGCTCGTTGGTGCTGCGCACCAATACGCCTTGGGCGAACGACGGCAACACCGCCTCCGCTTTGAATGCCGCCAATATCTGCTCATCCACCAGCATGGCATTCTGCCAACGTCGGTCAAAGATGCCGATGGCCTTGAGCGCCGCTTCGTCGTTGGTGGCGTCGGGATGGGTGATGATGGCCCCGCCTTCGTCGTTGTGCGTCAGGCCGGGATAGGTCGCGTTGGCGGACGAGGTGAGCACGGTCAGCTTCTTGCCAGCGTGAAATAAATAGTCTTTGGGGTGAAACGCCGTGTCCGCAAGCCCGAACGCCACCTTTGTGTTGGCGAGATGGAATAGTTCCTCGACCGCTTCAGGGCTGTTCTGCCGCACATCGCGCCGCACAATCACCCGCAGCCGGCCCCCGCGCCGCACCACTGCCACCAGACACGGCCTCAGCTCCAGCCAGCCGCGATAGGACAGAAATGCCACAGCAATGTCCACACACTCTGCATCAACCGAGAGATCGCGTATGGCATCCAGCGCCTTGGTCTCGAAGTTGTCAATGTAGTCAACGTGCAGCATTAGTCGTCTTCTTCTTCCATGTCTTGGTAGTCTGGAGAAAATCCCAGATCGGAAAGCGTGTCTTCGATACCCTTCAGTTCATCGTCGTTGATGCTCCAGATTTGGGCGGCGGCCTGATCGAGCTCGCGCTCGATTTTTTCGAGGTCTGAGCGTTTGCCTTCGGCCAATGTCTTGTGGCACTTCTGCGAGCAACCGCAGATTCTTGTATGGAGTTTGTTGGACGCGGCGAAGCGCGGGAGCGCGATCCGAGAAATATCGCTGGCTTGATAGTCGGCAGTTTGAACCCAAGTGGCTGTGGAATATAGAAACAGCACGGCAGGCGACGAATTGAGCAGGCCACAAAGAAAGTGGGCTTCTTCCAATGACCGGCACTCGATGAAGCGCAACTTTGTGTCCGCAATGGCAGGCTTCGCGCTCGCTTCGACGACAGCACATTGAAAGAAGTCCGTCAGTTCTTTGAATAAGACACGATATGGCGAAACGGAATACTCACCCACATTGTAGATTGTCCAGAATGGATCTTTCTTCGGATCGAAATACTTCACGTATCCGGGGCGCTTCCGGAGAAGCGATTCAAACCGGAGCAAATATTCGTGGGTGAGGCGGTATTTGCTCTTCATTTCGCTGCGCTCAATCCCGGTGCGAGTCGTGGGATCTTGGGTCAAAACAATGTGAGTGGAGGGCTTGCTCACCCAACGATGAACGTCGCGCCCCCGAAGAAGCGGGTAAACCAAATCGTCCTCTATGACAGTGTCAACCAAATCGACTTTGATCTTCCCAACGTCGTGCCAGTTCAAAATCCGCACACGGCCCGACCGAATTGGAGTTACCGATTTGAGCCAGAAAATCCCGTTCATCCAAGTGCAGACACCCGCATGGGCCTTTATCTGGCTTTTTCCCATGACTTTTTTCAATCCGGGAATCGCCTTCGCCGGAGCTGTCAACCAAGCTGAATTTGTAATTCCGGGAAGCATCGGAATAGCGCCCATACGCCGCCTCTTGACGGAACGGTTTACATCATCAAGATCCGAACCCTCGGTGATGGCGACGCCTGCTTTCGGCGACCACGTTTCATATTTCACGGGCCAGTCTGTAGCAGTTGCGGAAGTCCCGCAAAGGAAGCTGGCTGTTCGGTTCGTCGCTCCCTCAAAAGGATGGAGTTCGGTCATGTCTATGACATTGAGCGGTCTGACGTGAACGAGCTTCCCATTTCGGGGGAACGAGAAACTTCTGAAGCCATCCCCAGCCTCGCGCGTTTTGAAGAGTGTTTGAGTGATGACGAAACCCAGCAGGCCTGACTCGACCAGATAGTTGTCGAGACAAAGGTAAACAAAGAGCATGGAAATGTCTTTCTTTCCACCGCCAAGCCGAGCCGCGTGGCCCTTCAACGTAAAGAGGCCATACCGAGTCCACAGAGGTTTAGTGGCTTCACGATAGTCAGCCGGAAGACTCTCCCAATTTACCCACGGCGGATTTCCGGCAACGTAGTCAACCCTTCCAATGAAGAGGGGCGCGAAAGCATTTTTAATAATCCGCGCCCAAACTCCGTTTTTATTGGCTTTGTCGAGTTTCACAAGCTCGCGGTACAGTCCTGTATGGAGCGAATCCTCGCTTATTGGCAGCCCTTCATCGCGGCAGCGCTGGAGGAATTCTTCAGCCGAATAGCCGTTGCGTAGGCAAGTCTCCAGCTGCTCGGCATACTTTGCCACGTCGTCGCGGTTGCTGGCGATTTCAGTCGGGATGATGAAGGTGGTAGGCGCCGTCTTTAATTCTCTCGCCTTGCCCAGACCTCCAGAAAACAAGCCGCCATATTCCGAAGGCGTCAGAATCGAATCGCAGAGATAAACAGGAATCTCAACCTTATCCACATGCCCGATGAGGTCGCGAATGGCGATGAGATAGTTGGTTCGAGCGGCCATGACGGCCAGGGGATTCAGGTCGAAGCCGATGATGTTGGCGAGGATCTTGCGGGCCAGTTCGCCTTCGTCGAACCGGCAGCGTTCGCGGTTTTCATCGTACCAGTGGCGGATACGGTTGATGGCCATGACCAGGAAGGTGCCCGATCCGCAGGCGGGATCAAGCAGGCGTTTGTCGGGGTCGCCGACGTAGCCGAGTTCGTTTAGGACGTGCTCAGCCAGCCAGTCGGGCGTATAGTATTCGCCCAGGTCGTGGCGGACGCTCTTGGGGAAGAGTTGCTGGTAGAGTTTCTTCAACAGGTCGCGGCTGCCCGTGGGGTCTTCGGAAAGGGTGCCGGGGTTGTAGTCGTCGAGCCGGGCCACCATGTCGCGCACCAGCTTCTCGATCGGTTCGGTCCAAACGGAGGTGTACCAGGCGAAGAGGTCGCCTTCCAAGAAGTTGGTGATGTTGAGGTGGCGGAAAATGCTGCCCGCTTCAAGATCGTCCATCTCGCGCCTGAGCTTGGCGCTGGTGGTGGCCTGCATCATCTTCTGCAATGGTGTAGGCAGCTTATGGAAGAAGGCCACAATCTCTGCCGCCAGCAGTTTCATAAACAGTGCGTAGTAGGTGTGAACGGCAAAGAGCAACTCGGCGGGCTTGGGGTTTTTCACGCCCACCTGGTAGAATTCGGCGAGCTTCTTAATTTTGTCCGAAGGATTGTCCACGTCGTAGCCGCAGACTTCGCCGAAGAGGATTTTCCACTGGCTGAAAAAGGTCTGCGCCTTGGGGTTGTCAGTAGTCCCGATAGCGTCGTAGAGGGCATGAATGCCGCTGATAGCGATGGTATTGCCACCCTCCGAACCAAAGTCGCCCGCCAGGTATTCCGGCGAGAACGCCTTGCCTTTGCAGCCGAGGTTGAATAACGCCCAAAGAAACCGCTCTGCCGAGTAACGATTAACCTCGACCGGTTCCTGCACCTGCCACTTGTCATCGCGGAAGCGAATAAATATGAAAAAGTTTCCATCCAGACCCACGCCGAACAGCGAATTGAGCGGCTGCCCATGTTGGTGGCGCATGTCATAAAACCGCTTCTTGATCTGATCAACGACCTTCTTGCTGCCGGGCGAGTCGGCTTTGGGGCCGATGCGATCACCGGGGCTCTTTGGGTTCTTGTACTCGATGATGACGCGCGAATAAACGGAGTCTATGCGCCCACTGGCCACGGTGTATTCGTGCCGGCCTTCCAACTTGATGCCAGCTTCCTTTTGGATGAACGCCAGTTGCTTCTCAGACTCGATGCGGATCTCTTCTTCATTGGCTGCCATGGCAGCGGCGGCTTTGATTTGATCCGCATATTCAGCCGCCTTCTTGGCAATGAAGTCGTCGAGGGAATGTGTTTTGGCCATATCTAACCTTCACAAATCATTTTGCGCTGCTGCGGCTTTGACCTCAAAACCCGCCACAAGTGAATCCCCAAAATCCGTTCCAAAGGGATATAATAAGCACCTGTGAAGCAAATTTCAAGCTCTTTTCAGATCTCTTTTCCATTCAGAAGTCTATCGAAAGTCCCTTGGAATGCTAAAAGTGGAATTTTTGCCGCTTCGAAAAGGAACTAAGGGAGCTGATTTATTTCCCAGCACCCCCATCACCCCAAAATTCCGCATTTGCCGATAAAAGGGCTTGACTACACGCCGAAATCGTTTGTAAATTGCTTAACAAGCTAACCGCATGCCTTGACCTGAAATGCCAAAAGATCAGGTCTGACCAGTGCTGCCTCCCGCTCTGGAATATCTTCTTGCTTGCCTACAGATCTGCCTGCCAGGCTGATCATGGAGAGCTTAGAAAGGGCGATTAACACTCATATTATGACCCAAGATTTCTTGCTCCCGCCGCGCGCTGAAGGCAGCCAAAAAGTAATAGTGCTGCCATGCACGGACTTTGGGGTGCCAATCATAAAGAACATGCAGAATTCAAAATCCAGAAGAAAGGACAGACTGTGAAGAGGGGTGTCCATCGCGGTGGCGCTGACCCTTTTCTTCGACGCGTGACAGTGATGTAATGAACAATCTGGAACGAGAGGTTCTCGAGGCGATTAGGACAAAGCCAGGGCAAAAGGCTACGCATGTCGCCGCGCAGCTTGGGATTGACCGAAGGCTTGTTAACTCGGCACTATATGGGCCGCTGAAGGGCAAGGTACGCCAGGACAAGACTTACCGCTGGTATCCAAAGGATGCGCCCGGCGTCCCAGAACGGGAAGATAAAGTACGAGAGCAACTAAATACGCCGCTGGCCCGACTTTGCAGGTACTATCTTGATTGCCTGAGCCACGATGACTTGGGCGGCGTCAGTGAATTCGCCGCGTCCAAGTATGGCGACCCCAACTATGTCGAGCTTAGGGCCTTGCCAATGTTCGACGAGGACGCAGACGATCCGTTCGACACGGAGGCAGGCAGGAAACTGCTTGGACGGATTCGCCGAGATCGGAACCGACAGACTATCTTCTTGGGCTATCCCGTTCGACTGAACTTGATCCACTCTCGCAAGGGCTGGGAAGGGTTCATGGTCGAACCGCTGCTGCTGTTCTCATTCCAGGAAACTGAAAGCAAGTACGGCAAGCCGACTATAACAGACGACCTGCCGCAGATCAACTTCCGGGCACTGCGCGCCATGTCCCATGCCCATGAGACCAGCCTGTTGGAAGAAGCAATCCAGCTATCAGAGGAACTGGGGCTTGGCAATGCCGCCAGCGATCAACCAGACCTTGACGAACTGCTGGTGCGATTGCGGGAGATCCGATCAGACTGGGACTGGCAAGAGGAAATCGACCCGTATGCATTGAGTAGAGGGACTCCTCTGTCTAGCCTCAACCAGCAGGGCATTTTAAACCGAGCAATTTTGATCGCCGCCGAGCGGTCCCCATATACAAAGGGGCTCGAATCTGAGCTAGGGAAACTGCAGTCGGTTGACGAGAGCTCATATCACATTACAGCCTTGGGAGTGTGGCTTAGCGGGAAAATGATCGTCTCGCCACCGGCAGACCAACAGCCGCTACTTGAAGTTCTTCCATTAAATAGCGAGCAACGCCAGGCGGTGCGGCAGGCACTAACAAACCCCCTCACCGTCATCACGGGTCCGCCAGGCACGGGCAAGTCCCAAGTAGTTACGTCAATCCTAGTGAACGCGGCGTGGCAAGGCAAGACAGTGTTATTTGCAAGCAAGAACAACAAGGCCGTGAATGTGGTTGAAACACGGGTGAACGCCCTTGGTCCCCGACCGGTGTTATTGCGCCTTGGAGCCAACGAGTACCAGAGCAGGCTCGCGGACTACCTCATCTCGTTGCTTGCCGCTTCCGCAACGACGGACGATCACGAACATTACAGAGAGTATGGCGCCAATCACGCTCAAATTCAGCAACAATCGGACGCCCTTGATGCCGAGCTCCGAACGCTGGTCGATCTTCGGAACGAGGTTGACCGTTTGGAGCAACAGGTGGAAAAGGTTCGCCAAGAGGTTGGCGAAGAAATCTTTGGGCGCATGCGTTTTATGGACTGCGAGAAGCTGGAGCAAGCGGCAGCCAAGTTTCAATTTGTCATGGACCTAGCGAACAAGGACAAGCAAACCTTTCTAATGCGGCTTATCTGGGCCATCGTCCGTGATGCTCGATTCACGCGATTGGTAGAAGCCGGCGGGATTTTCCTTCCCTTCTCCCAAGAGATCGGCTTGCTTATTCCAGATGCAAAACCAGATTCAATCACAATCAGCGACTGGATTAGATATGGGGATCGTCTGGCGGTCCGAGTGTCACAGGTCTGCGCGGCACAGTGGTACTTTGCAAGGCTTAAAGCACTGACAGCGGCAAGATCCATGGAGGAAATGAGCAGGCAGCGAATTACGCTAACGGATGCTCTTGCTGCGAACTCGGAGGCTCTGTGGCAGGCATGGTTGCGATTGCAGCCATCGCGCATGGGTCCAGAACTTCGTAAGCTTTTAGGCGATTACAGCGCATTGCTGCAATTGATCATTTCCGCCAACGATCAGAACCGCCAGCTTGGGCGTGATGTCTTTCGAAGATATCACCAGCTGTTTCCACAGATCACCTCGATCCTATCCTGCTGGGCAGTAACGTCCCTATCAGCCCGAGGTCGTATTCCCTTCAACCCAAACTTTTTCGACCTGCTGGTCATTGACGAGGCTAGCCAATGCGACATTGCGTCCGCCTTGCCACTGCTTTTTCGAGCGCGGCAGATAGTGGTGATCGGGGACCCAATGCAGCTCAGGCATATTAGTACTCTAACGAAACAGCAGGATCAACAGCTGCTGGGCAAGCACGGCTTGGTGGACAACTATTCTGGATGGGCCTATTCAGTTAGGTCCCTCTTCGATCTAGCGAGCAGCTTGTGCCAGAGCGAGGACATCGTGGCGTTGCGTGATCACCACCGTTCACATGCGGACATCATCGAGTTCTCGAACGAGGTGTTTTATGAGGGACGCCTTCGTGTTGCAACCAGATACGACTGGCTACGTTTCCCGCCGGGCGGAGGTCCCGCTGTGCGCTGGGTGGACGTCCAGGGCAAGACCGTTCGTCCCGGCAGCGGCAGCGCAGTGAATGAAGCGGAAGCATTAGCGGTCGTCAAGGAAATCGAGCGACTTGTCAGCCAAGGGTATCGCGGCAGCATCGGTGTGGTCAGTCCGTTTCGGGCGCAAGCCAATCGAATCCGGGACCTTGTGGTCCAGAGAGATAGCTTGGCCACGAGGCTAGCGGATGCAGATTTCCTGTCTGATGCCATTCACAGCTTTCAGGGAGATGAACGAGATGTGATGCTTTTCTCCCCAACTGTGAGCGCTGACACACCGCGAGAAGCCCTGTGGTTTCTCAGCAACCATCCAAACCTTTTCAATGTCGCGATCACCCGTGCCCGTGCAGCACTGATTGTGGTTGGCAACAAGGGGGCTGCGCTCAACTGCGGCGTGGACTATCTTGCCCGATTTGCGGCATATGTCGACCAAGTTGGGAATCGAGGCGAGCGGGTTAGCACCGAGCCGAATGGGGACTTCGGTCCCGAATATCCGTCCGTTTCCCATCCCGAGCGAGTATCTGAATGGGAGCACTTATTCTACCGTACTTTACATCGGGCAGGCATTCGGCCAATTCCACAATACTCCGTTGAAAAGTATGACCTTGACTTCGCGGTGTTTGACGGAGAACGGCGGCTGGATATTGAAGTCGACGGCGAGCGCTATCATCGCAACTGGGACGGAGAATTGTGCCGTCGAGACCAAATCCGCAATCAGCGGCTAATGGAACTGGGGTGGGATGTGATGAGGTTCTGGGTTTATCAGATTCGAGACGATCTTCACCAGTCCGTAGCCCGGGTACAAGAGTGGACTGGGCGAGTGGCAACAAAATCTAAGTCAGAGAGACGACCCCGACAACGGGGCTAGTCAACGGCTGGCGCCAAGTCGGATGGCACGAAGTAAGCTGCGATGCACAATCTTCTGCCGTAAGGACAGTACTTTTGCGGCATTTAGATGGGAGATTGGCCGGCGAGCGGGGAAATGGTGATGGCGAGGTGGTAAAAATCAGGTTTGGAATGCGACAGCCGAATTGATCCTCATGGGTCTGGAAAGAGTGATTAACGCGCACGAGGTAACCTACGATTTCTCTTGCTTGATGCGCGCCGAAGGGCATAAGAACGTGAGGGAGATGAAGTGCACGGAATTTGGAGAGGCGATTTTCAAAAATATGGAGTAGTAGTTAGCAATAAGCAATCGGCAAAACCATTGGGCGGGAGTGATTCCACCGCCTTTTTTCTTGATTGCGGGAGAGATTGAATCTAAATTGATTGGGGCTGGATTACGTCCTAAAGGGCTAAGCTAACCCGCCCCGCAGTCGGATACAAATACCCGACAGTATCTGCAAAAGCGAGTGAGTAATTAAATGAGTGAATTTCTCAGGCTTTTGGAAAGAGTGTTAGATAATCTCCCCCTTGTAATCAATCCGAGGTCGTATTCGGATATTTTTAAGAGTTGCTGCTTATTTTTCTTATTGACCTTCTTAGTAATTGCTTGGAAAAAAGAACTTAGAAATTCAATGTCTAAGAAAATCTCTGCATTTTTTGTGTTCGTCTTCATAGTCCTTTTTTTAATCTTCTTCCCTACCGAGATCCGTCCAAGATTATCAAAATTCTCAAATGAAAAAGTAGGAATGATTTTTTCGCGATTTGATGGCACCGATCTTAGCGAGAAGTTTGGCAAAAGCCTTCCAAATGAAATCTTCGCTCAGTACTTTAGGCAAGAGCTACGGGATTTAGGCTATGACTCTCTAATCACAATTAGGACAATATCATGGACGGTCAAATCAGAAGAAGAAGCAGAAAGAACCAAGACAAAATATAATGCCTCTGCGGTTTTCTGGGGATCAATATTAAAACTTGAAAATAAGGCAGAAGTGCTTGGCGGCTTTAATGCTGGGCAAATCTCATTCGGATTAGAACGAGATATATTTAGGACAATAAAGGTTAACTTCCCTTTGAATACAAAAGTAAAATATATGCTCAATCTCTCGGATTCGGGCTTTAATATGGATGATTTTGTCCACAAATCAGTAAGGGTCCTACTTCCATGCGCCACTGCAGGAATCTGGTATTCTAATCCCAAAAGTTTTGTGGATCTTATAATGAAATACCCAGATATTGACGAATGGTATAAGAAAGTGGAATTTGCACCGTTCTTACTCTATAGCGCTGCTGATGCCGCTGAACGAGCGAACCTAAAGAAAGAGGCAATGGATATTTATCATATTTCATTTATTTATTTTGATACATTAAATATGCGAATAAAAGATAAGAAAACGGTCTATGATTTAAAAGCATCCGATATTGAGACATTTGCCGCTTCAGCACTTTGGGCTGAGGGCGATATTGCCTGGGCACTGGGTGATACAAATAGAGCTTTAACGAGTTTTAAATTGGCCACAATGGTAGATAGCTCGCTCCTGTTTGACATCAATAAGGACTGTTCAATGAAATGTGGTGTACTCTTGGAATCTGTTGAACTGAGGGGAATAAAAAGTTCATTTTGGGATTTTAATGAAAACAACAGCCAGTAATCACTCAATAAGATTGGGATGCGGCGGACTATGGGGCACTGCGCTTTCCCGTCTGCCCTGCCAGACTTTTCACGAATTGCCTCTGCCCTCGGGCATTTACATCTATCGCATCGAAGCGGGGGAATGGCAGGCGAGCGGCAAGATGGTGCTGATGAAATAGGGTCAATTGCAGACCGAATATATCAAAAAGGCGACCTCTTCGGGTCGCCTTTCATTATGTCTTTCATTTGCTGGTTTACAAATGAGACTTTTGAAGAATGAGACCGGCCGTACCCGGTTGCCCGAATCCGGCCTGCTTATATCCCTTGCTCAGCCAAAACGAATGGGGACCGAGCCTACTTCACAATCGTCAACTTTCCCGAGCGGCTCTCCTGCGGCGTCTCCAGCCGAATGATATAGACGCCGGATGCATTTTTGCTCGCATCCCACACATACCGATATTCCCCCGGCAGGTGAAAGCCCGACGCCAGCTCCACTAACTTGCGGCCGGATATGTCGAAGACTTCCAGGCTGATGTTGCTGGCCACCGGCAACTGGCAACTGATGACGGTGAGCGGATTGGCCGGATTAGGCCCCAAGGATATTTGCAGCCCCGCTCGGGGATGCCTTTGCACCGGCGGCGGTGCCGAGGCCTCACCGGTGATGTTGCGGAAAAAGTAAAATCCGCCGTCATAAAGCAGTTGGATCAAAATATCGCCATCGCCATCGCCATCTATGTCGAAAATGTCAATGCCGTCTAAATCCTCTTGCCTTTCAAAGTCCAATAAATATCTGGTTTCCAGGAAAAATGATGGATTCTGAGCCGTGCCAACATTTCGATAAAACCAAACCCAATTATCGGTATCGAGCGAATCGGGAACTCCAAAAAGGTCTTGATCTCCGTCACCGTCAATATCGTAGAAACAGTAGTCGTTAAGAACAGTAGCATACATCCCGGTAAAGGGAAATGCGCCCCACCAACTCAAAACCGGATTAGCAAAGGTCGGAACCGTGGGCGATCCGATGTTCTCAAAGAAATAGCGGTTTTCATCGCCATCCTTGACGAAAAGATCTTGATCTTGATCCGCATCAATATCTGTCAAAGCGGGATGAACGGCGACGGGATAAGTTCCCGGCACAACATTGCTCGAAAAAAGCGTGAAAGAGGCATTCTGCGGTGTGCCCCGATTCTCAAAGAGATGCAGAGTGGGATAAGGCGGGTTGGGGATCAAAACTTGGCCGATAAACAAATCTGGATCTTGATCGGCATCTATATCACAGAAAAAGGTCAATCCACCGTTTACGTCAATATTCTGATAAGCATCAGTAATCCACCGATAGGAGCCTGCTTGTGGTGAACCAACGTTTTCATAGTAGCTGATGGTGCTTCCAGAGACAGTGATGAATAGATCCTGATCCATGTCGGCATCAATGTCAGTGTGGTGGGAATGCAGGCTTCGCCCAGGATCCAGGGAAAGATAATTCTGGGTGACCAAATTCCATTGCGGAACCGCGGGAGTGCCTACATTTTCATAGAAGAACACGTCGCCGGGGAATAACTGGCTCGCGACATTATCCCGTCCCACGAATAGGTCAAAGTCTCCATCAGCGTCTATGTCCGCGAATTCCGGAGCAGCATAGGCCTGCACCCAAATACTGTCATAAAAATTGGTCACATAGGTGAAATTGTAATTTATGGAATCTCCGTCGTTGCGGTAATACCAGATGTTGCCGGCCATATTGCCAATGAAAAGATCAAAATCCTGGTCCGCATCAATGTCAACAAAATTGGGATGCGCATTTACACCGACATTGATATTGGCAAATTGCGCTGTCAATAAAACGAAATCCCAGGCATTAGAATCCCCCTCATTCTGGTAGAATAGAATGTTTCCATAATAGTCCCCTATGAAGAGATCAAGATCTTCATCGGAATCAACATCAGAGAAATCCAACCGATTTCGGCCAACTACATTAATATTCGCAAGGGAATCTGTAATCCATTGAAAACTGGGCGCGGTCGAGGTACCGATATTTTCCCAGAAATGGATATGGCCCTCTAGGTCGCCCACAAAAAGATCTTTATCGCTATCCCCATCTAAATCACAGAAGCGTGGCGCCACATGACCACCGAATATTATCGCGGACAGATTTATTTCATTAAATGCACGAGTGGTAAGTCTAAAATCGGGAACCCGGCTGGCATCCTCGTTTTCATAGTGCGTGATGTAGCCATCGTAGTTGCCGATAAAGAGATCCAAATCCCCGTCTCCATCTAGGTCGCAGAATTCGGGATAGGATTCGCTCTCCCCACCCCCGAAGGGCGCAAACGTCTGCCAGCCGTTGATCGCCACCGGGATCGTATCGAATTCCTGGCGGAATTGCAATCCCTGGGCGCACAGTAGGGCGGGCAGAAGCAGAATTGCAATTGTCGTGTATTTCATGGTTTTGTCCTTTGTTTGGATGCAGGGCGGGGGAATCCGCCGGGGGGCGGACAGGTCATCCCCGCCCTACGGTTTATGGTTCGGGTGGGCGCATCCGTCAGTTGACGGACGCCCCTACATTTTTGGGAGGTCAGACATTCTTGTCTGACTGACAGGCAGGTCCGAAGGACTCCTTCGGAGAATGCCTGTCCTCCCCATTTATTTCAACACCAGCATTTTTCCCGCATCCACAAATCTGCCGCCGCGTTCGAGACCTTCAGCGGTAATGCGATAGAAGTAAATCCCCGACGGCAGCTTCGCCGCATTCCAGCGGATCTTCGGCCAGCCGGCGTCGTAGGTGTGGTCGAAAGGCATGCCAAGCCTTTGACCCTTGACATTATAGATCTCCAGTTTGACTCTTGATCTCTGCGGCAATTCCAGAGGAATCACTGTCTCGACATTGAAGGGATTGGGGAAGTTCTGGCGCAGTTTATATACTTGCGGCAACTGCGTGACGCTGCCGTGCCCTTCCAACAGGCTGCGCCGCGCATACAGGCCCCAGCCGAAGCCGGAATGATCCGGGGCAATGGGATCATCGGCCATCGCCTGGGTGGTGGGAGGCAGCGTGAATTCGTATTCGGCATTGGCGGAAGCGTCATACCACTTTAGAATCATGGGATTGCCGAAGCCGTAGCCGTCCACTTCGGGAGTGGTAAAGTCGTTTTCCCAAGCGGTGACCAGCACCGGGAAGCTGTCCGGATAGGCGGCGGCACCCACGCACAAATCTCCATCGAAGATTCCGATCTCGTCCCCGCCTTCCGGGATGCAGCCTTCCAGCAGGATACTGTCAATGTAGACCGGATAAGACCAATGGGTATAAGGCTGGTACTGGAAGTGCCCCGCCGAAGCGACGCCCCGGCCGCCGCCGGGTAGTTCGGGTGGAATGTAATTATCATTTTGCCATTGCGGCCAGCCCTGCCAGCCTGGGAAGGTGTAAGGTCCCGTGCTGCTGAAGCCCAGAAAATAGCCTTTTCCCGGCTGCAGCATCCCAATCTGATCCACCGCTCTCGCTCCTTGACCAGGTCGGGGGATGTAAGCCTTACCCTGATCGTCCTTGATGATCTTCAAATCATAGAGACCCCATGGATTAGCATCATGCCAGATTAGATCGTGGAATGGCCCTTCATAATCGAAGTACTGCGGATTTCCCGAGGGGGGTTGGGGGAGATACTGGGAATTGACGATGCTGGAAAGCTTGCAGTATCCCGGCGCCGCATAGCCCAGGAAAAACCAATAGCCGGCGTAGGGCGATCCCACATTCTGGTCGTGCGCCCAGGCGTCGGATGGCAGAATGCCGGCAACTTGGCCTGGCGTGAAGCGCGGCTTATTGGTGTAGCCCCAGGTGCAGGCTTCGTTCAGTTTCATGTAGTAGGCGTAATCCAAATTCCAGACTTCATTCTCGTATTGCTGCATCGGCCAGTAGATTTGATTATTATTCCATTTGTATAACTCTCCGCCAGCCTGTGTGAACCAAGATGGATTAGGCAGGATCTGTTGAAAGGGAATCGGGTCAATTCCGTTCCCAATCGGAATGATATGCCACGACACCAGGTTCCATTTTTCATGCAGTTGGATAGTTTGGTCATAATCTACAATGGGCCATTCATCGTCCAGTTTCATGATAATCATGCTGGGGCCCATTTCGCCGGCGGCATTGTCAATAAAGACAGTAGAGGCGCCCAGCGGCGCCGCCAGTATCAAGAAGATAAGAATTCTCATTTGATTATCGTCAGCTTTTCCGCCAAGCTCTGCTGCGGCGTCTCCAGCCGAATGATGTAGACGCCGGAGGCGTTGCCGGAGGCATCCCAGGGGATGACGTAGCTGCCGGGGGTCTTAAGACCCGAGGCCAGCGTGGTCACGCGAGCGCCCAGGAGATTATAGACGGCAAGATCTATCTGCTGAGCAAAGGGCAGATTGAAGGAGATGACGGTATTGGGATTGGCCGGATTGGGCCCCAGCGAGATTTGCAGGCCGGCCTGGGGATGCCGCTGCACCGGCGGGGGCGCCGAGGCCTCGCCGGTGGTGTTGCGATAAAAGACCATACCGCCATTATAGGTTGACATCATGAAATCGCCGTCCCCATCTTGATCGACATCAAAGATATCCACCCCAGTAAAATGTAGAAATCCAGGCCCCATAAAGGTCTGCGTTTCCAAGGCCATTTGCGGATTTTGAGCCGTGCCATTGTTGCGATAGAACCAAAGTTGATTCCAGCCCCAAAGCGTACCGCAAAACAAATCCAAGTCGCCATCCTCATCAATATCATAAAATGTCGGTATCATCAGCATAGTTGGCGTACTTGGTTGAAAAACGTTTTGCCAGTTAGTGGTAATCAAGTTATAAAGCGGACTTTGCGCAGTCCCATTATTCTGGAAAAAGTACAGATGCCGATCCTGATCGCTGGTAAACATGTCCAGGTCTCCGTCCGCATCAATATCCGCCAGCGCTATGGCATTGATGACGGACGCCTGCGTAAAAACACCAGGTATGTAATCACTCGAGTAAAGCGAAAACGAAGCATTTTGGGGAGTGCCCCGATTTTGGAAAAGGTATATATTTGGCGGACCGGGAATGGCGCCTTCGCCCATGAGCAAATCCGGATCCTGGTCGCCATCCAGGTCGCCGAATTCCGGGAATGCATCATCTATAGAGATATTCTGATAATTATCGGTAATCCATAGATAGGCCGCGGAATCGGCTGAGCCCGTATTTTCATAATAACTCAAATAATCGCCCGTATGTTGATTAAAAAGATCTTTGTCTTGGTCAGCATTTATGTCGATCATGGCGGACTGTGCCGTATAACCCACATCCAAAGAGATGTAATTCTTAGTCACCAGATTCCACTGCGCCACCTGCGGCGAACCTACATTCTCGTAAAAGAAGATATCTCCTGGATCAATAGTTGTGGACATCTGCTCCCGACCTACAAATAGGTCATAATCCCCGTCGCCGTCAATATCGGCGAATTCCGGCGAGGCATATTCCCCCACGTCAATGCTGTTGTAGTAGTCGGTCATATAAGTGAAATTGTACTGCTGCGCCGTGCCGTCGTTGCGGTAAAAATATATTCTACCAATTTCATTGCCGATGAAAAGATCCTGATCTCCGTCGCCGTCAATGTCGCAAAAAGTCGGGTCGGCTTGAGCCCCCGCACTAATGTTCAGCCAGAGATTGCTTTCCAGATAAAACGCAAAACTATCGGGGGTCCCGATATTGCGGTAAAATTGTAGATGCCCCTCATATTCTCCGCCGAATAAATCATCATCCCCATCTGCATCTATATCCACGAGAGCGACATGGAAGGCCAAAACGACATTGCCCTGCGTGTCAAGCAATGTATCCGGTTGGCTAGAAAATTGTGGCTGAGTGGCGTTGCCCATATTTTCATAATGTGCTACGCCGCCGCTCCCGATAAGGACGTCCAAGTCGCCATCTCCGTCGAGATCTGCAAAATCAGTATTGCTGCCAGCTCCGAATGAATAGATCGAATCCCATGCTAGGGCGAATATAACAAGATTCGAAGAAATTGCAGTTCCGCAGTTTTGATAATAGTCAATAGTATGCGGAACGAATTTACCTACGAAAAAGTCCAGGTCACTATCATTGTCAATATCGCACCAATCGGGATGGCTCCAACTATATCCTCCCATCCATGGCTGATATGGACTCCACCCATCAATCTCTACCGAGATGCTGTCGTATTCTTGGCGGAATTCGAATTCTTGTGCGCAGAGCAGGGCGGGCAGGAGCATTAGGATTATCGTCGCATATTTCATAGTCATGTCCTCTTCGGGTTGGTAGGGGCGAGGCGCGCCTCGCCCCTACATGACTCGCAATTCGGAACTCGCAACTGGGAACTATTTAAGTACCAACATTTTCCCCGCATCCACAAATATTCCGCCGCGTTCGAGACCTTCGGCGGTGATCCGATAGAAGTAAATCCCAGACGGCAGCTTCGCGGCGTTCCACCTTATTTTCGGCCAGCCGGCGTCATAGGTGTGCTCAAACGGCAATCCCAGGCGCTGACCATTGACATTGTAGATCTCCAGTCGAATTTTCGATCTCTGCGGCAGCTCCAGCGGAATCACGGTTTCAGCATTGAAAGGATTGGGGAAATTCTGGCGTATTTTGTATTCCTGAGGCAACGGGGTCACCGTGCTGACGCCATTGGTGAAGCTGCGTTTGGCGAAGAAGCCTCGACCGAAGCCGGAATGCTCGGGGGCGATGGCGTCATTTTCCGCCGCCTGGGTTTCCGGAGGCAGTTGAAATTCGACTTCGGCATTGGCTGAGGCATCGTACCAGATAAAGGTCATGGGGTTGTTCCAAAGGTAGCCGTCCAGCTCGGACGGCGTCGCGATGTCATCCTCCCAACAGGTGATGACCAGCGGAAAGCTGTCGGGGTAGGCCGCAGAGCCCACACACAGATCGCCATCAAACACTCCGATCTCATCGCCCAATGACATCGGGCATTGGCCCAGATCCACCGTGTCAATGATCACTGGATAGGCCCACTGAGTGTATTTGGTGTATTGGAAGTGAGCGCCTGATGCGGTTCCCCTTTGATTGCTCGGCGGCTCGGGGGGAACGTAGTCGCCATCCCGCCATTGCGGCCAATTGATCCAACCCGCGAAATCGTAGGTTTCGTTCGGATCGGCATTGAATCCCAGATAGTAGCCTTTGCCCGGGATCAGAGTCCCGATTTGATCTATGGGGAACTGGCGGTGATTCACGGGATCCGGATCCTGAATGTAAAACCGTCCCTCATCGTCGCGCACGACCCGCAGATCCCAGCGCGGGAAATTATCCGGATATTCCGGATGTTCAGGGTCATCGCTGTTGTACCAGATTAGCCAATGGAAGGGCCCTTCATATTGGAAGTATTGCGGATCCCCGCTGGGCGGCTGCGGGCCAATCATTGAGATGCTAGCCAGTTTGCAGTAACCCGGAGCGGCATAGCCCATGAAGAACCACTCCGTCGCCAGGCTATTGGGATCCAGCACATTGCTGTCCCAAGCCGGGTCGGGGTCGAAGTCGTTGACGGCATTGAGCGTGAAGCGCTCCAGATCCGCGAATCCCCAGGACGCGGCCGATTTCAGGTTGAGGCAATAGGCGTAGTTCAGGTTCCAGGGCCACTCGGCAGATTCAGGGGGGTTATCGGGGTAGTAATCTGACCGACTTAACCATCTAAATACCTGGCCGTTGTCATTGTCGAAGAACCAGTCGTTCAGCCCGCTGGGATCATCCGGGAGGATTTCATCCATTCGAATATATGGTGAATAGATTGGATCCGGATCGGGTATATCCAGATGCCAGGAGACGAGGTTCCATTTGGCGTGTAATTCAAGTGACTGCACATAGCCGTCACTGGGCGTCACGTCGGGCACGCGCATCATGAGCATTGCGGGGCCGGTCTCGCAGGCGGCAAATTGCATGCTGGCTGGATAGGCTTGAGAGTATTGATGACATTCGGTGCAGGTCTGGAAATCCTTCTCGAAGTTTTGCCCTGTAGGGGTGTAGCAGTCCATTTCACACAGATCCCGATCACATTCCTCTTCGCAGTTTTCGTTCAGTTGCTCTGGATTGTAGAGATTGTAATTCCAACCTACTTTGACGTACTGGTCGAGAGCCCAACCCTGTTCGATATCCGTCCGCAGGAAATGAACATCCCCTATGCCGTTCCAAGCCTGCTCGGTTCGCGGCGAGAACACATATTTGTGTGCGGTCGCTGGATTCTGTCCTTGACCGGGCGGTTCGAAATCGTCCACCGATCCAAACTTCATCCCCACCCCCGGCTCCGGATCATTCAACAATTCCGTCACCGTTTCGAAGATCGGCTTGAGCTCGGTGAGGTAAATTGGCTCGCCTCCGGTGGCCTGCCAGGAGAGGTCGTGGGTGAGCAGACGGTGATTCTTGGCCGCCGTCGGGA